>Ga0209979_1001970_pt1 | contig 20726 bp, 23 predicted proteins | sample AnhtaG_FD_183114 | JGI IMG/M metagenome (GOLD analysis project Ga0209979, IMG submission 183114) | Deep subsurface microbial communities from Anholt, Denmark to uncover new lineages of life (NeLLi) - Anholt_01485 metaG (SPAdes) (version 2) | ecosystem: Environmental > Aquatic > Marine > Oceanic...
AGGGCCATACTGGCAAAAAGTGGCGGTCTGGGCAGTAGGACTGCTGGCGGTAGCAGCCTACGTGTGGAAGTTTATCGACAGAGAGCGAATTAAAGCCTGGCTTAAGGAGACGTGGTGGTTTGTGCGCATCATCTTCCCCCTGTTGCTGGCTGGGGTTTTTATCGTGGGCATTATCGGTGCCCTTCTACCTCAGGAATGGATTCAGACCTGGCTCGGTGGTGCCGGTTTGCGCCAGTCATTTATGGCCACCCTGCTTGGCGCCGTTACCTACTTCGCCACCATGACCGAAGCACCATTCGTCGATACCTTAATGAATCTGGGGATGGGTAAAGGGCCAGCCTTGGCACTACTCCTTGCTGGTCCGGGTATTAGTTTACCCAACTGGCTGGCCATTGCCAAGGTTTTTGGGGTCAAGAAGGCGCTGGTCTATGTTCCGACTATTATAGTTCTGGGAACAATCGTCGGTTGGATTGCCGGCTTTATCTTGGACTAAAAAATAATAATTAAGGAGGTATTACCATAATGATTATCGAAGTTTGCGGTCCGGGTTGCCCTCGGTGCCATGCCACGAAGGAGAATGTCCGCAAGGTACTCAAGGAGATGGAACTGGAAGAAGGCAAAGAGGTAGCACTGACGGAAATCAAAGACCCCAGGATTATGGCTGCCCGAGGTGTATTCATGACACCCGCCGTGCTTATTGATGCCGTCAAGCTATGTGAGGGCAGAATTCCCAGCCCTAAAGAGATAAAGGGGTGGATTGATGAGAGAAGATAATATATCAAGGGTAGTGCAGGGGGAATTATATGACTAAACGGAATAAAGTTAAGATATGGAGCTCGTTTTTGCTTATTATCCTGGTAGCCGGCATGCTCTGCGCTTGCGGAAGTCCGGCTCCTGAAGCGCCTCCAGCTTCAGACACGCCCCCGAACTCGGATGACTCAGACACGTCTCCCACTCCAGCCGACAAGGTCGAAGTTGTCTATTTTTACCGGGCACAGCGCTGCACTGGCTGTGTCTACGCTGAAACTACTACCCGCTATACACTGGAAACCTACTTTGCCGACGAGTTGGCTAGCGGTAAGATAACCTTTGCCACATTCAATGTAGCGGCTGAGGAAAACGCTGCCATCGTCGAGAAATATGACGCTTATTCCTCGTCCTTGTTTATCAACACCATAATAGACGGCACGGAACATATCGAAGAGATAAAGGAAATCTGGTTCGTCTTGGGCGACGATGAGGCGTTTGTCGAGGTGGTGAGAAGCAAAATTGAGCAAAGCCTCAGTGGAGAGGAGTGATGGATTTAGGTGGCTTATTACATCAGCTCTCTGAGAGCCTTAATATCCCAGTGCTCTCAGCACTGTTTCTGGGGTTAATAACTGCCATTAGCCCCTGCCCCATGGCGACTAATATCGCCGCTATTGCTTATGTTAGCCGCAGAGCGACGGAACGCAGGTACGCTGTCATAACTGGAGCACTCTATACACTGGGGAGGATGGTTTCCTATTCCATCATTGGTATCTTGATAATTGTAGCTGGCCTTGAAATACCCGGAGTTGCTTCATTTCTCCAGGATTTTGGCGAGAAAATACTGGGGCCACTGTTGATTGTGGTGGGACTGATAATGCTAAGCATCCACCGTTTTTCTTTCGGTCTGGGAGCTGGGAAGCTAGCTTCACTGGGAGGAAAGGTCGCTGATTGGGGTATGCTGGGCGGATTCCTGTTAGGGGTAATTTTCGCTCTGGCCTTCTGTCCCTATAGCGCTATCATATTCTTTGGAGTATTGATACCCTTAGCCCTTAAATCTACCGGAGGTGTAACATTGCCTGCAGTGTTTGCCATCGGCACCGGGCTCCCTGTTCTAGTATTTGGCATTCTTATATCGGCCGGCATAGCCAAGGTCTCCACCTGGCTCAATGCCGTCACCCGCGTCGAGAAAGTCCTCCGCATAATAGTCTCTATCATTTTTATCGGGGTGGGAATATACTATGTGGTGCTCTGGATACAGGCATAACCCTGTAGAAAGGTTGATTAAGTATAGTCATGAGTGAACCAAGAGGCATAGCCGGCAGACTTCCAATACTGGACCGCTTCCTCACCCTCTGGATTTTCCTGGCTATGGGGCTGGGGGTTGGGTTGGGCTATTTCGTCCCCGAAGTGGCTGACTTCATCGGCTTCTTCCAGGTTGGAACTACTTCCATACCTATAGCTATAGGACTCATCCTGATGATGTACCCGCCTCTGGCTAAGGTGAGGTACGAGGAAATGGGCCGGGTGTTCCGTGACTGGCGGGTGCTGGGACTATCGCTGATACAGAACTGGCTTATTGGCCCGGTGCTTATGTTCTTCCTTGCCATCCTTTTCCTTGGTTTCCTATGGCCCTATCCTGAGTATATGGTGGGGCTGATTATGATAGGGCTGGCGCGCTGCATCGCCATGGTTATCGTCTGGAATGAACTGGCTAAAGGAGACAGCGAGTATGCTGCCGGTCTGGTGGCACTCAACTCCATCTTCCAGATAGTCTTCTACTCAGTCTATGCCTATGTCTTCATCACCATACTGCCCGGCTGGTTCGGGCTGGAAGGGACGGCGGTGGAGGTTACCATCGGTCAGATAGCCCAAAGCGTATTTATTTACCTTGGTATCCCCTTCTTCGGGGGCATGATTACCCGCTTTACCCTTATCAGGGCAAGAGGACGTGAGTGGTACGAGAAGAAATTTATCCCCAAGATAAGCCCAATCACCCTGGCGGCGCTCCTGTTTACCATCGTAGTCATGTTCTCCCTCAAGGGCGAACTTATCGTGCAAATACCACTGGATGTGGTTCGTATTGCCATTCCCCTCCTCATCTACTTCGTGCTCATGTTCCTGGTTTCCTTCTACATGGGCAAGAAAATAGGGGCTGACTATGCCAAGACAACCTCTATCGCCTTCACTGCTGCCAGCAACAACTTCGAGCTGGCTATTGCCGTGGCGGTGGCAGTGTTCGGCATTGGCTCGGGGCAGGCTTTCGCCGCTGTAATCGGTCCGCTGGTGGAGGTGCCGGTGCTCATCAGCCTGGTAAATGTGGCGCTCTACTTCAAGAGGAAGTTTTTTGCCCTACAGGCATAACCTAGTTTTGCTATCGAAAAAGGCAGGAGTCTGATAAAATATAAGTGAGGAATGTGGAAATGAAAAAGGAAGAGATAAAGGAAGCCGTAAAGCGTGGCTATAGCGAGATTGCACAGCAGGGTAGCTCCTGCTGCGCTCCGGGGAATCCACGCTGTGGGGGCACGGTTCCAGCACAAGCTATAAGCCGGAAGATGGGCTACTCTGATGAAGAGATTAAAGCGGTTCCTGAAGGGGCAAATCTTGGGCTGGGATGCGGTAACCCTGTCGCCCTCGCCTCAATAAAAGAGGGTGACGTTGTAGTTGATTTTGGCTCCGGCGCAGGCTTCGACTGTTTTCTGGCTGCCAGCAAAGTAGGCAGGCAGGGTAGAGTAATCGGTGTTGATATGACGCCTGAGATGGTAATGAAAGCGAGAGAAAATGCCAGAAAAGGTGGCTACTTGAACGTAGAGTTCCGGCTCGGGGAGATTGAAAACTTGCCAGTTGAAGATAACTTAGCTGACTTGGTTATCTCCAATTGTGTCATCAATCTCTCGCTTGACAAGAACAGAGTTTTTGCAGAGGCGTACCGGGTGCTGAGACCAGGCGGAAGGTTGATGGTCTCCGATATCGTTTTGCTGGAGCCGCTTCCATCCCCTATCTTGAACTCTATCGAAGCATATGTTAGTTGCATTGCCGGAGCAGCGATGAAAACCGAATACATCGAAGCAATAAGAGCGGCTGGATTCCAAGATGTCATGATCATTGATGAGACGCTTTTCCCTGTCGAGTGTATGGCTAATGACCCTACAGCACAAGCAATTATCAAGGATTTATCAATATCTCCCGAAATGATAAGGGAGGTTGCCAGCTCAATCGTTAGCGTGGAGGTTTCTGCAGTCAAACCAAAGTAGTTAACAAGAGCTTGTTTTGTTGCCTAATCACACTTTCTAGCGTTATGTTTAACCATCGGTCTGAGGACGCTCGGATGTTCCAATCCTTGTGACTCGCAAATCTATGTGTCGTACAGCTCTTATTAGGCTTACCGACGCCCAAAGAAGGCGGTAGAATCTGCTAGAGCAGAAACACATGTTAATTTGGGCTATCTCAGCAGTCGCTTCTCTGGCGCTTGCAGTCTCCATACTTGGCTACCGTCGGGTTAGTGTCGCCCGCCAGGTCAGCGCCGAAGGCATTGAGAGTGATGAAGTGTCTAAGCCTACGACACAATTAGTCAATGGCCTCAATTTAAGTTCCTGCGAGGCATGATTGTAGGTCATTTGAAGAAATATCGTCCCGACGGGATTTTACTAGACGTCGGCTGTGAGCCGGGTTATCTGGTTGCCCTCATCGCAAAATCATTCCCAGACCTACATGTCACTGGGGTAGCCATCGCTTACAAGATTGTACAACGTGCTAAGGCGGCAGGCATCCCCCGTGAGGACATAATGATTGATTGCCTGGCTTTCGCGGTGGGAGCCGATACCAGCTCGGGACTGGTAACCCTAGAAACTATTCGTAGAGTTAAAGCCGAGCTAGGAGTGAACTTGACCCTGAGCGCGAGCAATATCTCCCTTGGTCTTCCTGACCGCGATGTAATCAACTATGCCTTTGTCGCTATTGTATTGCTGCCGGTGTGACCTGCCTCATCGTGGATGTGGCTAAGGTGCGCCCAGTTGTTCTAGCTGCCGACCTTGTGTTGGCTAATGACAAGCGTGCCCGGCGTTATATTGAAGCGTACCGGCAACGCCAGAAGCAGTAGAAATAGGCAAAAACGAGCTTTAAGGAGCAGAAAGGGGCTGAAATTTAGCTGAACAGCATCCCTTGACAAGGGGGTAATAATGCTGTAATCTTTTTTAAGGCTAAAAATCAGCTTCTGAACATAATGGCAAACAGCTTGGAATTTGCCAGTCATATTTTTGAGTGGTAAATTGTAAGTAAGCCGAGCCTTGAAATAAATCTATAGTCAGGAGGTAATATTATGTGAGCAGATTGAGAGCCGAGGGAATTTCCAAATCTTTACGGAGGTAAATCAATGAAAAAACTATTAATATTTTTATTGGTACTCACCTTGGTAGCGTTGCCCTTATGGGCTGCCTGTGAAGGTGAAGTAGTGCCACCGGACGGTGAGGAGGAGGAGGAAGAAGAGGAGGAAGAAGAGCAACCTGAACCCATAGAGCTAACCTACAACCTCTTATTCGGGTCTACCAATTATCACGGTGTATTGGTTCAGGCGTGGGCAGATGAGATATATGAGCGCACCGATGGTCTGGTGACCATTACCGTTTATCCAGGATTTGCGCTAGCCTCTCCCCCAGAGACTTATGATGCGGTGGTTGAGGGCATCTGTGATATCGGCTTCTCCTGTTTGTCATATACTATGGGGCGCTTTCCTGCCTGCACCCTGGTCGACATGCCTCACGGTTACCCCAGCGGCTGGGTAGCGACTATGGTAGCCTGGGACTTCTATAATGAGTTCATGCCGGAAGAACTTGCCGATACTCATCCCCTTTACTTCCATGCCCATGGTCCGGGCATCGTTGTAACCGTCGATAAGCCGGTGTACACAATGGAGGACATGGAGGGGTTGGTAATAAGGGCTACTGGCGTAGGTGCCTTTGTAATGGAAGAGCTGGGCGCCACCCCATATTCTGCGTCAATGGGCGGGGCCTTTGAACTTCTGCAGAAGGGTACGGTAGACGGCAGTTATGAACCCTATGAGCCGCTAGTAGGGTGGGGCCACGCCGAGGTGGTGAAGTATGCCACCAACTGCTATGAGGTGGGCTACACCACCGATTTCTTCATTGTCATGAACCTGGAGAAGTGGAATAGCCTGCCCAGCGACATCCAGCAGGTGTTTACCGATGTCAGTGAAGAGTGGATAGAAAAGCATGCCAAGGTCTGGATCGCCTATGATAAAATGGCAAAAGACTACTTCCTGACCCTTGAGGGCAGAGAGGTCATTGAGCTTTCGGCGGATGAGATGGCAAGGTGGGTGGCAGCCGGCGAGGTAGCGAAAGCAGATTATTTCGCGGAGCTAACGGCCCTGGGGCTTCCAGCCGCCGAATACGAAGAATACTTGAACGAACGGATTGCCTACTGGTCTGCCCTGGCACCATCAGAAGCAGAGTGTATCTTCTGGGTTGAGCAGAATGTGATACCGCTAGTGCCCGGAGAATAATCTCACCGTTCTGAACTAGGCTTATTGGGGGTGCCCGGGAGGTAACCTGAGATTTCGGGCACCCCCAAAGAATGGTTTAATCCTATGTCAGGTAAAATAGACCGCCTGGAAAGATTTGCCAATTCTTTTAGCAACTGGCTTAACTGGGTGGCTGGTGTTGGCTTGGTTGGCATTCTCGCCCTTACCATGGGTGACATATTCGGAATCAAGCTTGCCCAGGCGGGAGTTCCTTTCTTCCGCCCCATCCCGGGTGGTATTGAGGTGGCAGCCTTTCTCGGGGTGGTGGTAACTGCCTTTGCCATAGCCCATACCCAGGTTCTGCGCGGGCACATCCGGGTAGAATTCGTGACAATGCGTCTGCCCCAGCGGGTGCAGGCAGTTATTGCTGCCTTTGTTTGGTTCCTCAGCCTGGCATTGTTTGTCCTGCTGGGTTGGCAAAGCGTTGAGTATGGGCTGAGCCTCCAGGCTACCGGGACGGTCTCCATGACCCAGAAGATACCCTTCTATCCCTTCGTCCATGCCATAGCCTTTTGCTGTATCCCTATCTGTCTGGTGCTGGTGCTGGAATTTCTCAGGTCAGTGACCAAGGCGGTGAAAAGGTGAGCCCGATTACCGTCGGTCTCATAGGCATTGTCGTTCTGGTCTTGATTTTTCTCCTTGGCATGCCAGTGGGCTTTGCCATGGCTTTTGTCGGCTTCGCTGGTTTCTGTTACCTGACTACTCCAGGGGCAGGGCTTAGCCTGCTGGCTCGGGATGTCTTTGCCAATTTCTCCGCCTATTCTCTCACCGTTATCCCCATGTTCGTATTCATGGGCTCTATTGCCTACGCTTCGGGGATGAGCCGAAGGCTTTATGATGCTGGCTATACCGTGTTCGGGCAGATGCGCGGTGGTTTAGCTATGGCTACCATTGCTGCCTGTGCTGGCTTTGCCGCCATGTGCGGGTCAACTAGTGCCACTGCCGCCGCCATGGGTAGGGTGTCCCTGCCCGAGATGAAAAGATACAATTATGATGACTCATTAGCCACCGGCTGTGTTGCCGCTGCCGGCAGCCTGGGCATACTTATTCCCCCCAGCACGATATTTATCATCTATGGAATATTAACTCAACAGTCCATAGGTAAGCTGTTTATAGCTGGCGTTCTTCCCGGCTTACTCCTAGCCAGCCTTTTTATGGCTGTGGTGGTGCTTCTCTGCTTGCGCAATCCTGCCCTTGCCCCAGCCGGGGCACCAACAAGCTGGAAGGAGAAAATGGCTGGGCTTACCGGAGTTCTTGAGATGCTGGCCTTGTTCGGCTTGGTGGTAGGGGGGCTATTTCTGGGCTGGTTCAGCCCCACACAGGCTGGGGCAGCCGGTGCTTTTGGTGCTTTGCTCATTGGTCTAGCCAGGCGGCAGCTAAGCTGGCAGGGGTTCCTGTTCGCCGTTAAGGACACCCTGCGCATAACCTGCATGGTGATGGTCATCATTACCGGGGCTATCATCTTCGGCCATTTCATGGCGGTTGCCAAGCTTCCCCTCGTCTTATCCGATTGGGTAGGCGGGCTTCCCCTCCCCCCGGCGGCGATTATGGGACTTATAGTCCTCCTGTACCTTGTGGGCGGCTGTTTTATGGATGCCCTGGCTTTGATTACCCTTACTGTTCCCATCATATACCCGGTGGTTCTAACTCTGGGCTTTGACCCCATATGGTTCGGGGTGATAATAGTATTGGTCACTGAGATGGGGGTGATTACACCACCGGTAGGGATAAATGTGTATGTCATCAAGGGAATTGCCGAGGATGTTCCTTTGGAAACTATCTTCAAAGGCATATTCCCCTTCTTGGCGGCGTTGATTGTCGCCGTGGGCATACTGATAGCTTTCCCACAGATCGCCACCTTTTTGCCCAGTTTTGCCAGGTATTGAGCTTAAGTATATCGGCGCTGGCTAAATCAGGTCAGTTAGTGGGCTCGTTCAGATAGATGGGTGACACTTGATAAGAGATGAAAGGACACTATAATGGTTGTATTATGAGCGTTACCGGTACAATCATATCTGGAGCCTCTCGCTTGGCAAGGCTTGGACTTCTGAGTCTCCATTTTGCCGACGACACACTAAGGATTGGCAGGCATCCATGCCATCCTTTGCCTAGCCCAACTAACTTTGGGGAGGTAAAGCGATAAATGACTATAGTAGAGATGCTGGCTAGAAATGCCAGAATGTACCCCAATGATAGCGCCCTTATTGAACTAAAACCGAGCCAGGGGCTAAGAAAAGAAATCACCTGGAAGGTCTTTGATGAGAGAGCTAATAGAGTAGCCAACGCCCTTATCGACCGAGGGATCAGGAAGGGCGATAAGGTAATACACTGGATGCTGAACTCCACCAGCTGGCTGGAGGCGTATTTCGGCATCATTAGAACCGGGGCCTGGGCAGTCCCCCTTAACTTCAGGTTTACCAGTCAGGATCTTAAATATTGCGCTGATATAGCCGAAGCCAAGGCAATGATTCTGGGTGAGCAATTTATTGACCGGGTAGAGGCTGTCCGCTCCCAGATGACTACAATTAAGGACTATATCCTTGTTGGGCAACCCCTACCTAAAGGTATGGAGGACTTTGAGCAGGTAATAAGTCAATCATCCCCCCAGCCGGTAGAGGTAGAATTAAGTGACGAAGATGAGTGCGGGCTGTACTTCACCTCGGGAACCACCGGGGCACCCAAACCGATACTGCTCACCCACAAGAATATGGAGTGTGCCACTATCACCGAGAACCGCCACCATCATCAAACTCATGAGGATAACTTTATCATCATTCCCCCCCTATACCATACCGGAGCTAAAATGCACTGGTTTGGCAGCCTGATTGTAGGTGGTCGTGCCACACTGCTGACGGAAATTAGCCCTCAATATATTTTTGAAGCCATTCATAAAGAGAGAGGGACAATAGTATGGCTACTGGTGCCCTGGGCTCAAGATATACTCTGGGCGATGGATAAGGGAGAGCTAAAGAAAGAGGACTATGACTTAAGCTGCTGGCGGCTGATGCATATGGGAGCACAACCGATACCGGTCAGCCTGATTAGACATTGGAAACAATACTTCCCCAATATGCAGTACGATACCAGCTACGGGCTGAGTGAGTCCACGGGGCCGGGATGCGTCAACCTTGGCATAGATAATCAGCATAAGTTGGAAGCTACCGGCAAGCCTGGCTTTAACTGGAAGACCCGCATCGTCAATGATAAGGGTGAGGATGTCGTTCCCGGAGAGGTCGGCGAGTTGCTGGTCAAGGGCAACGGGGTTATGAGGGAATACTACAGGAACCCGGAAAAGACGGCAGAAACTATCAGGGATGGCTGGCTCTATACCGGCGATATGGCTAGAGAGGATGACGAGGGGTTTATCTACATCGTTGATAGAAAGAAGGATGTGGTCATCACCGGGGGTGAGAACATCTTTCCTGTAGAGGTAGAAGAGGTCCTGCGGCGACATTCCAAGATTTATGACGCCGGGGTAATTGGTATTCCCGATGAGAGGCTGGGAGAAATAGCTGTAGCCGTAATCGACCCCAAGCCAGGCATGATATTGACTGAAGAAGAGGTAAATCAGTTCTGCGAACAGAATTTGCCCCGGTATAAGAGACCAAGGCGCATCATATTTGATAAGGTGCCGCGAAATCCCACCGGTAAGATAGAAAAGCCAAAACTAAGACAAAAATACGCTCACTTAGGAGGCTAGCTTGAAAGAATTAACCATTAGTTCTGATGCTCCCGGGGAAAGACTTTTTGTCCTGGGCAATGAGGCGATAGCCAGGGGGGCAATAGAGGCTGGGGTTCAAGTGGCCGCCGCCTACCCCGGTACCCCATCAAGTGAAATACTGGAAACCTTAGCCTCGGTAGCCAAAGAGCTTGATATGTACGTCGAGTGGTCAACCAATGAGAAGGTAGCCTTTGAGGTTGCCCTAGCCGCCTCCATCTGCGGGATAAGGGCTATGGCCTCGATGAAACATGTCGGAGTAAATGTGGCTCACGACCCGCTAATGACGGCTAGCTATATAGGGGCTAAAGGGGGATTGGTGCTACTCTCCGCCGATGACCCCTGGGCGTGGAGCTCTCAGAATGAGCAGGATAGCCGATATATTGCTGAGCAGGGTTACATACCAGTTCTTGAGCCTTCTTCAGTCCAGGAAGCTAAGGATATGATGGCTGACGCCTTTAAGCTCTCGGAGCAGTTCAGGCACCTTTTCATGGTCAGGTCGGTAACCAGGATAGGTCATGCCCGGAGCGATATAGTACTGGGGGAAATATCAAAGGAAAGGAGAAAGGGGCAATTTACAAAAGACCGCACCTGGTTAGTTTACACTCCGCGTGAGGCCAGAATAAACAAGCCTTTAATGCTGGAAAGGTTTGAGGAAATAAAGAAAGCGGCGAATACACTCCCCTACAACCAGCTAAAGCTGGCTGATGGAGCCAAGCTGGGTATCATCGCCTGCGGCCTCTCATACAGTTATACTTTAGAGGCGGTAAAGTGGCTGGGGATTGAGGACAGAGTCTCCATACTGAAGATTGGCACCCCCCACCCCCTCCCCGAGGAACTGGTAATAAGATTGCTAAACTCGGTAAAGGAGATACTGGTAGTAGAGGAACTAGACCCCTTTGTCGAGCTTCATGTTAAAGCCATCGCTGGGGAGGCCAACATCCCGGTTAGAATCCACGGTAAGGATTTAGTACCCCGAATAGGAGAGCTATCTACAGGAAAGGTTACCCAGGCTATTGCCCAGTTAACCAAATCTAAGCCTCCAGTCGATTTCGCCGAGCTAGATAGGCTAGTGCAGGAGACAGCCCCGCTCTTACCCTGGAGACCGCCTGCCCTATGCGCCGGCTGCCCCCACCGAGCTTCTTTCTACGCCATTAAGACAGCCTCAAAAAGGGTAGCTAGAGATTATGGCAAAGACATAGAGCCTGTCTACCCTGGTGATATCGGCTGCTACGCTTTAGCCTACAACCCGCCGCTGGAAGCGGTGGATACCACAGTCTGTATGGGAGGCAGCTTCGGCATTGCCAATGGACTAGCCCATGTCATCAACGCACCAATAGTAGCTCACCTGGGCGACTCTACCTTCTTTCACGCCGGCATACCACCGCTAATAAACGCCGTCTATAATAAGGCAAATATAACCATGGTAATACTTGATAATTCAGCCACGGCTATGACCGGCTTCCAGCCCCACCCCGGCACCGGCTATACCGCTATGGGAGAGGAGACCGTCCAGCTAAAGCCAGAAGATATAGCCAGGGCATGCGGGGTAAAATTCGTCGAGGTCGTCGACCCCCTTGACCTGAAAAAAGCAACCGAGGCTATAGAAAAAGCAATAAGGTTCGATGGGCCAGCAGTCATAGTTTCCCGAAGGCTATGTACCATGATTGAGCAGAGGGAAAAGAGAAAACGGAAGGAAAAGGTTATCCCCTACTACATAGACCAAGACAAATGCAGCCCCAAATGTAACGCCTGCATCGAACTTCTGGGTTGTCCGGCGATAATAAAACAGGGGGTTAAGACCATCATTGACAGCTCGCTATGCACTGGTTGCGGAGTCTGTGCCCAGGTTTGCCCCTACAAGGCGATAATAGAGGAGAAGGCATGATAAAAGAATTCAATATGCTAATCACCGGGGTTGGCGGGCAGGGAGTGATTTTGATGTCGGAGCTGCTGGGAAAGGCAGCCGTCGCCGATAACTTAAGGGTTAGAGGCTCTGAGATATTGGGGATGGCAGTCCGGGGCGGCTCGGTAACCAGCGCCATCAGAATTGGAGACGAGGTATACGGTCCTCTCATCCCTCTGGGAAAGTGCGATATCCTAATCGGAATGGAGCCCTCGGAGGCACTGAGAAATATCACCTATCTATCAAAGTCCAGCCTGGTCATATTTAATACTGCGGTAACCATCCCTTTCACCGTCTCAATTGGTAAAAGCGAATACCCCAGTTTGGAGGAAGTCTTGGAAAAACTGGGTAAAGTTTCGGGCAGGATAATCCAGCTAGATGCGGCTCAAATCGCTCAAGCTGCGGGAAGCTTGCTAACCACCAACATTGTGATGCTGGGGGCGTTATTTGGCACCGAGCAGCTTCCCATAAAAATAGCCACCATAAAAGAATTTATCCAGGCGCGTTTCCCGGCTAAAGTAGCCCCGGTTAATATTAAAGCCTTTGACCTTGGATATGAGGTGTGCCGGCAGGCTGTTGAATAGGCATTATGCCAGAAGCTCCATAATATGCATCACCTTTATCCGCTCCCCCTCCCTTTTAGCTCTCTGGCCCGAAAGCCATAATCCTGATAATATCCATCTGCCACCGCCAACCCGCTACCACCAGCCTCTCCTGGCATAACGTCAACCCCTTTCTCAAAAAGCTTGTTTAAGGTATCACCTTTTCATCCTTTAGCTTAGTAATATCATCCCAGGTATAACCCAGCTCCAATAATATCTCCTCAGTATGTTGCCCAAGTTCAGGCGCTTCTCTTCTCACTGAGGCCGGGGTTTCATGAAATGTCCACGGGAAGCCCAGCATCTTTATCTTGCCCCATACCGGGTGCTCAACCTGGACAATATACTCATTAGCTAAGGCTTGAGGGTCTTCAAACACCTCACTAGATGACTGAACTGGGGTATGGATTACATTCTCCTTCTTAAAAATCTTCATCCATTCAGCTCCGGTCTTGGTAGCAAACTTCTTATCTAAGATAGCCACCAGCTCTTTTCCATTATCATGCCTGGCTTCTATAGTACTAAATTTTGGGTCGTGCTCCAGTTCTTCTAAGCCCATTGCCTTGCACACATTGGGCCAGTATCTATCCGGCTGAAGGTGAGCAATGACAATCCATTTACCGTCGGCGCACTTATAGTGGTTATAAATCGGGTTACCAGCTTCAGACCTAAGCAATCTGGGAAATTCCTTCCCCAGAACCCCAGGAGCAGAGAAGTTGACCCCATGTAAAGCAATCAGGCTACCCATTAATGAGGTATCAACCAGCTGCCCTTTCCCCGTCTTTTCCCTGGCATAGAGGGCAGAGGTCACTGCCCAGGCACACATAAGCCCGCCGTGCTCGTCACCCATTCCTGGTATCAGGGTTGCCGGTGGACCACCTCTCTCCCCACACATCATCATGGTCCCCGACCTGGCTATCCCGGTATAATCAAAGGAAAGCTCATTAGCATCTGGGCCTTTCCTCCCCCAACCAGAGGCATGGGTATAAATAAGCCGTGGATTTCTAGCCAGTAGCACCTCGGGACCAATGCCCATCCTCTGTGGTGCCTCTATACTCATATTGGTCAGAAAGACATCAGCCCTATCAATCAGCTTAAGAAATATCTCCATCCCTTTTTCCGTTTTCAAGTCCAGAACGATGCCTCTCTTATTGCGATTATTGCTTTCAAAGTAATAGTTTCGACCTTTCAGGCCGGTATCGGCGCCGACAATTCTCATCATCCCCCTCCCCGGGTCTCCAGTCCCGGGTTCTACCTTAATTACGTCAGCACCCAGATCACCTAGTCTCATCCCAGCCACCGGCCCCTGCTGAAACATGGTTATCTCCACCACTCTAACTCCATCTAAGGGTCCAACCATACTTTATACCTCCTTCGCAAACATTAATTGGATTGACTCTCCTTACTATAGGACTGATAAGAAGGGAAGTCAACCAATGGATAGCCTATTATCTCCTGCCCTTTCAGTTGCAATTGCCAATCTGTCATCGGTTGTGTTAATTAGTTGGGGAAAAGGCTCACCCCCCGCAACTTGACTGTTTTCTCCGGAATGCCTCCCAATCGCTTTTATTATACCACAACGTCCTTAGTTTGAGAATATTCGCCCCTTCTGTAGTCCGACTTATGCCATGTTTCTTAAACCTTCTGCCGATGACTATACAAGAACAAAGCGCACGGCGGTGACATTTCTACTAAGTCTCCACTTGCACAGGTCATAGCGTGACGTCCAAACTATTCGATTGCACCTGGGCTTGTTTTGTTCAGCCCTATACACGAAAAAAGAGAGGCTCTCCCACTGATACTTGGGAGAGCCTCTACTTTACAACGAGAGACGCTCTGTAGTCAAAATCTGGGCACTTTTTTGGGGTGGTCAACGCTTTCCTCTCCCCCCCTATTCGGAAGGCTGAAAAAGGGCAAAAAGGGGGAGTGATGAAAATCACTCCCCCTTATGGCTAGTAATCTGCCTAATTTTAGGCGCACCTGCCCTTTCAAACTAGGCGTTTTATCTTCCTCTCATTACCCCTAGCTTGTTTAGGTGGCGCTGAACAGTAGCCTTACCTTTACCTGTAATTTTAGCTACCTCAACGCTGGATAACCCTTCATCTACATACAGATGTCGCATTTGCTCTATCTCGGCATCGGTAGTCCAGTTAAACTTGGATAGCCTATGCCTTTGACGGCATAGGTATAGTTTGTCGGCATTATTTAGCTTCTCGCCCTCCGCTCTCCTAGCTCCTGCCTCAATCATTCTTTTGGGCAGTGTTTTGAGTGTAGCTCTGGCGTCAAGTTTAGTCTCTATGTCAGGCTCTTGGACAAATATCTCCCAGCCATCAGCAATCATCTCCCCTTTGCCCCCCTCATAGAGACGACAGAACCTCCTTCGCTCCCGGTATTTTCTACGCCAGTAGTTTCTTACTACATTCCTGGCAACAGCATACAGGAAGCCCATCGTTACCTGGGTGTGCCTGTCTGCCTCAGCCTTGAGCTTGAGGACTATCTCCATCTCAATATCATCCCTGTCATCAGGCAACACTTTGGGTCTAAAGCGGTAGGCACTCCCGGCAAAGCCAGTAGCACTTGCGCCTGTTTGGGCGACGGTAAAGATAGGCGTTCATACTTACCCCTTTCTAGCCACAAAAAGAGGGGGTATCACTCCCACGCCTGGGGGAGCGGAACCCCCTGAAAAAAGCAAAAAAGCGGGGCTTCCCCCGCCTTCTTGCGTGGCTGGTTCTGTTTGGGCTATAGCGTTCTATTAGGCTGTTACTGGCTGTTTAGCTCGGCTGCGCTTGCCTTTGGGCTTCTCGGCTACTGGCTCGGCAGGTGTCTCGGTTTTAGCCTTTGCCTCGGCTTTCTGTTGCTCTTGTGCCTTGTCGGTCATCATCGGCATAACCACCAATCGGTAACCGTCAAGGCTAAAAAGCGTTGGGCTTGTGGCACTGGCAAGGCTAAAGTCCACCATTCCACCGCAAGCCTTGAGGGCTTGAGTAAGATAACCCCCGTCTATCCTCACAAAGCCTTGCCCATCGGTATCGGCTGGTAGTTCGGCTTGACCAGTGCTATCAGGATTAGCCATTACTACCTTGCTATCACCAATGGTCAAGTCTATCGGATAGGCTTTAGGATTATCCGATAGTGCCTTGAGTGAGAGGGTAGCCTTGATTGCCTCTACCGTGTCAAAGTGGGCTACCGTGTTAAACTCGGTAGGGATTAGCTTCTCATAGTCGGGATATTGACCGCTAGAGCTAGTCCACTTATAGCGGATTAGCTCCGTGTCTATAATGAGGCTCACAGCGTCAAGGCTCTCCCCGCTTGGCTCAAAACTAATCCTTGCCCGCTTGGCACGCCTTAAGGCATTGGCTATGCCTCTTAACTCATCACGGTTGACTAGGGCTTGCCCTTCACCATCATAGTCAAGGCTAACTACCGCCAGCCTGAAGCCATCGGCACTAACCAGAGTTAGCTTACCCTCTTTTGCCGCAAAGTTGACACAGGCTAAAACTGGTCTATCATCACCTTTAGCGGTAAAGGGTAGCACTCTATTGAGTGCCTCGGCTAGCTCTAGGCTTCCGATATTAGGCGTTACGGCGTTATTAGGGCTTACCCTAACTTCACAGAGGGTAAGAGGCGTTAACCGCTTGCCTTCAGTGTTTATCCAAGCCAAGTCCTCAAGGTAGCTGGTATTAGCTCCGCAGGTTACCTTAAGCCTTTTGTGTCCGTTAGCCTGCGACCCGCTAGCACTATCGGAGGCAGGCACTACCTTGACAATGTTTGAGCCTGCCAAAGCCTTAAGATAGCCAACAAAGCCTTTGCGCCCTATGGTAAAGTCCATCAGCATCACCCTTTCGGCTAATGCTCTGGACAGAGCACTTACCAGCATAGGCTTATGAGCTACAAAGCCTTCGCCTGAACGCTAAAGACAATTGCATATTAAGGCTTGCTCTGGAGGTGGACCGATGATTAACCTCATGGTCCACCTCTACTTTTATTCCCGCTCTGGCTCTACTCTTGCTGAGCAAGCTTCTACTCTAAGAAGCCGGTTACGGACAATTACTGGTTACACCTACGAGCCCGACACATCGAACCATAATATGAGGCGAGGTGAAGCATGAAAGTGACTGAGCACGTGGAACACCTATTAAGGCAGGGTAAAAAGCCCAAGGAGCTTACTGAGTTAGGCTTTCCCAAACAAGTTGTCACCAGAGTACGCCGCCAACTGAAGAAGGAGAAAATAGCGTCACAACTAAAAGGCCAAAAGGGTAAAGCTGGGGCAGAGAGTCACCTTCAATCATCGGCAACTTTGTCTTCTCAGGCGGAGCCACATCAGGTAAAACTAAGCTTTCTGGCGAGCAAAGTCCAGGAGCTGGAGGAACGGGTGCAGGCTGTGGAGGCATTGCAAGTAGACCTCGAGGAGCTACAGAACTGCCTCGATGGCACTCCTGCCCTTGGTCTAAAACACTGCTTTAAGTGTCACTGCGGTGCGTCAGGTTTTGTTGCGCTGCATATCAAGTGCACCAAGTGTGGGCGTGAGACTTGGCGGGGCTGGTTCCCGAAGGAGTGACCGACCTTGTGGGAGACACCAGGATTGATTGTATATGAAGGCTTATCTTGAACCGGAAGAAATAGCGCTGATGGAGAAGGCAGCCACATGCTTTCGCAACCGGTTGCTCATTGGTCTCCTGTTTCGACTGGGCTGTCGTATCAGTGAGGCCTTAGCCCTGAAGGTGGAGGATATAGATTTTACGCAGGGCACGGTAACTATTGAACATCTCAAGACCCGTCTGAAACTTTCCTGCCCAGAGTGTGGAGCAGGACTGGGCAGGAGCCATAAATTCTGCCCGAACTGTGGCAGTAGCGTCGAAAAGGCACTAGCCCAAGAAAAGGAGCATCGCCGGGTGAGAACTCTACCTGTTGATGACCATACCCTGGAGATGCTTCGTGATTTCATCAGAAGGGACAAAACAAAGGGCCTCATCTTCAAGATCAACCGGCACCGCGCATGGCAAGTGGTTAAACAATGCGCAGAGAGGGCTGGGCTGCCAAAACTGGTTAACCCGGATACCGGCAAGAAGCGTGGAATATCTCCCCATAGACTTAGAGACAGCTTCGCTGTTCACGCAATGAAAATCAATGATAGCGGAGATGGGTTAAGACTTCTGCAGGAACAACTCGGACACGCAAGCTTTAACACGACTGCCAAATACAGAAAAGTAGCCGGCGAGGAGTTAAGGGAATGGAACCAAAAATTATGGAAGGAGAAAAGCAGTGGTTGAACTGCTGAGGCCAGTCAGAGGCGGTTTTCTTCGTCCCTTCGGCTGTGGCTGGTTTATCCGCGAGTTTCTGCTAGGCCACGGCCCATACGGTTCACCCAGGATAGACCCCGACGTCGGTGTTCCCCAGTCTGATATCTTTCATCACTATAAGATGGCTCTTCGTAATGAGGCTGCCCTCGATAGGGCTACCAGAGTAGAGGAGAAGAGGGCGCGACGGTCGAAGCGTCCGATAGACCCTGACAATATCGAGAGTCTGGCTAAAAGATACCTAGCTCGCATGCCCTACAAAGCATGGGGCTGCCGGTATCACAGTTTCGTTGTCTACTTCTCAAACTTGCAGAGGCTGCGCTGGGTAGAACAAACCGGACAAGAGGAACCATCAGCCTTTCAAGGTAACTACCCACCGGGGCCACCGAGGAGGTATTACCGTCTCACCGATGCTGGAATGGCGGCAAGCGACACTGCCTGGGCAAACCCTCACCTTGCTTTGTACGGAAGTGGGTGGTAAGTATGACGCTGGAAGAAGGATATAGAAGTGATATTAAGCTCCTAGACTTCTACCGAAGGAAACTAATTGAGCCGGGATGGGCTGGTGAGTTGAGCCCCAATGAGTTCGCCTATGTGAAGTGCCAGCTCAGGCAGTCACCCTCACTGAAACGCCGCTGGGGTTCCCGCCCTTCGGCTAAGAGGTTTTCAGAAAGTCGTATTCGGGCTGTTGCCAGAAACGGTCTCTCCGCAAACAAGAAGCCAGTTTTAGCTTCAGTTGTCAAAGATAAAAAGTGACCCGAATGGTATACATCTAAGAGGGTAAAGACCTTCAATGGTTAGATATAAAAACTTACCTGTCAATTTGTCAGGTGCACACTATAATTCATACCCTAGCTCTTTAATTAATCAATATTGAGAGGATTATATCAATCTGTTTAGCGGAAATAACCTCCCCGAAAGCAAGAAGTTATTTTTAGCTTCGGCTGTCAGTAAGTAAAAAGCAGTTAAATAGAATTGGTCTTAAAAGGACAGATGCCCCTTGCGGACAGATACAAAAACTGGCTTCTCAAGTCGTTACATATGCCCTTCTGATACCAGCCTAACCCTCAAGTAAGTCCTCTTGCCCTGTTGGGTAAGAGGACTTACTTTTTTGCCTCTGAAAAACGCCTTGCCAGCAATATCATGAAAATATAGGTTCATTTTGAAATTCAACTTTAGTTCCTTTTGTGCAACGATGAAGCTGGAAAAACAAAAGCACCTTAACAACTGAATATAGCCTAAGTCCAGAGCCTTGCCTTGTGGCTAAATAAAATGCTCCAGTCGGACACTACCCGACTAGAGCAAATCTAACACTGGAGGGATACTCACAATGCTAGACTATGTTGACTATACCATAGACGGCGACTGGGCAATATTCTATAAGGTAGCCAGAGGCTTTAGGCACAGGGTAAAGCCAGAGGATAGAGAGGACTTAAACCATACCATTATATTGAGCCTTGCCCAAGCTCAATTGAGGCTAGACAATGACGGTGGTGGGCAATTATCCGATGTAGCTATGCTGCGGATTGCCAGCTATCAGGTAACCGAATACTGGGTAAAACAAAGGCGTCTCACCACTTGGCTTGACTGTGGGCACTGTAGCAAAGAGCAAAGGCAAAAATGCCGGTCAGAGGACTTATACTCGCAGTGCCCAAAGTATCACCAGCTAGTCAGCCTAAACACCAAAGCCGATGGCGATGGCGAACCTAGCGAGCTGATAGAGTTTCTAGCCGATGATAAGGCGGTTGACCTTGACGCTTGGGTTGACGCTAGGCGTATTCTCCGAGGCTTGCCAAGGCGGTTAGTCCAGATTGGCTATAAGAGGTATAGCGGGATACCACTAGACCGCAAAGAGCGAAATTATTTCAACCACCAAGTTAGGCAACTTAAGCAAAAAGCCTTGTTTTAGGTCAGCGTTTTGAGGCGTTTAGGGGGTGATAGTAGTGGCGACACCAGTTATGCCAGCGGGTAGCGGGTAGCTGGTAGTTGACTACTAGGTGAAGCTGGCAGATTTGCCCACTAGCCAGATAGCCAAAAGGGGGTTGTTTTTGGAACAACTGAATATCGTGGGCAAGCGTTCAGGCGATGGCTTTGTAGCTCATAAGGCGGTGCTGGTAAACGCCTTGTCCAGAGCGTTAGCCGAAAGGGTGATGCTTATGGACTTTACTATTGGGCGTAAAGGCTTTGTCGGATACCTTAAGGCTTTGGGGGGTAGCAATATCGTCAAGGTTATCCCCGACGCTAGTGCTAGCGGAGAGCAGGCTAACGGACATAAGAGGCTTAAGGTGCTGTGTGGAGCTAATACCAGCTACCTAGCCGATAGTGACTGGATAGGTGAAAAGACGCCTTTTAGCCTTTGCGATGTCAGGGTAAGCCCTAATAATGCCGTCACCCCTAATATCGGAAGCCTAGAGCTAGCGGAAGCACTAAATAGAGTATTGCCATTTACCGCCTTTGGTGATGAGCGACCAGTGCTCAATTGTGTCCTCTTTGTGGCAAAGGATGGCAAGCTCACCCTGGTTAGTGCCGATGGCTTTAGGCTGGCGGTTATCAGCCTTGACTATGACGACGGAGAGGGGCAAGCCCTGATTAACCGTGATGAGCTTCAGGGTATAGCCAATGCCCTACGGAGAGCAAAGCGGGCAAGGGTTAGCTTTGAAGGTGAGGATGTTACCAAACCGTCAAGCCTGATACTTGATACCGAGCTAATCCGCTATAAGTGGGTTAGCCTTGAGGGTAACTACCCTGATTGGGAGAAGCTAATCCCTACCGATTTTAACACCTTTGCCCACTTTGACACGGTAGAGGCAATCAAGGCTATCAATTCGCTCAAAGCCATATCCGACAGCAAAGCCTACCCCATTGACCTCACCACTGGCGACGGTAAGCTCCTTATGGCTAATCCCGACGACAAGGGGCAAGC
>Ga0209979_1001971_pt1 | contig 20720 bp, 13 predicted proteins | sample AnhtaG_FD_183114 | JGI IMG/M metagenome (GOLD analysis project Ga0209979, IMG submission 183114) | Deep subsurface microbial communities from Anholt, Denmark to uncover new lineages of life (NeLLi) - Anholt_01485 metaG (SPAdes) (version 2) | ecosystem: Environmental > Aquatic > Marine > Oceanic...
TGTGACCTGCAGCAGCCCATCGGAGATATAGGTCACGCCGAACAAGACGACACTGGGCGGTCCTGTCGTGCCGAGCACCACTACCTCAGGCGTGGGTTGGAAGCCCGCGCCGGCGATAAAGATCGTATGGTCGCTGTCGTTGACGAACTCGTTCGGCGCCACCGAGGCGATCATGGCCCGCCACCAGGGCTCCACACAGTTGCCATCCTGGTTGTAGTAGTAGAGGTTGCCATTGACGCCCAGGTCCAGCCCACCGAACGGCCCGAAGTCAAGCCCGGCGACGCCTTGCTCACCGCTGGTCACCTCTGTCTCGTTGGCCAGATCGTGGTCCTCCATATTCGGCGCTGAGTCCCAGCGGATCTCCATCTTCGTGTTGGGCAGATCAAAGGAGAGGACGTCAAGCCAGTCACGGACGGCATCCGGGAACAGCAAGATGAAGGGAACATAGACGCTGGCGCTGTTGGCTCCAGCCGTTACCTCCACTGTGTTGTGGTCGTCAATCTCCACTCGCTGGGTGTTGGTATAGACCTCGGTGCCCCAGTCGCCGTTCTCGTCACTGGTGGTTTGGCCTGTGCCCTTGAGGTTGCCATCGCCGTCGCGCAGGCTCACGTCCACTACAGTGTTCGGCGCTGTCTGGCCATTCACGTGGTCGTCAGTGGGATAGACTCGCACAAACAGCGCGCTGCGCTCGATGCCCACCTCGTGGCCGTCGGGTCGGACGTACCACAACCCCACTGTGTGACCGCTCTTCACGTCGAAGGGTGAGAAGTCGACCGTGTAATTGCCCACACCATCGGTCTGGACCTCGACGCTGGGGCCGTCCTCGACCCACACCTCGCCCCGCACGTCAGCCGGGTAAGCGACGTCGTAGACGTGGCCGCAGATGGTGTCCGTCGTGGCATCCACAGCACCCTCGATACGCACCACCTCGATGACGATGAACGCACCTTCGGTGTCTACCTCCACCGTGTCGCCCGGAGCGATGTCCTCGCCGAAGTTGGCCCAGAAGTTGCCGTCGCCGTCAGAGCCAGTGTTGATCGTCTCTTTTTCAACAGCGGCGCCGTCCTTGAGGGTCGCGTTGACGTAGGCGTCGGGCAACACGCGGCCGGCGACCCAGTTGTGGCTCTCCTGCACATAGATATGGTACGGGCTCTCCACGGTGGAGGCGAGCTCGAAGTGGTTGTCGTCGGGGTTGGCGTCGTCCTCGTCACTGGCGATGTCCAGGGTGTTGGTGATGACGGTACCACCGGGCACATCGCGGTGCAGCCGCAGGTTCATCTGGAAGTCGTTGTACCAGCCCGCATGGAGGTTGCCCAGGTGCCACACCACCTGGCCGTCCTGCACCTCGCCACCCCAATCGTCTCCTTCGAAGTCTGTCTCAGCAGGTAGGTTGTCGGTGAGGACAACGTTGTGGGCCTCGGCATCACCATCGTTCCAGATCCGGATGCGGTAGCGGAGCTCGAAGCCGGGCAACACCTCGTCCGTCAGCAGCTCCTTCTCCACTCGTAGGTCCGGGCCCACCAGCGTGCGATGTTCAGCAGCGTTGTCGTCGTAGCGGGATTCAGTGCTGGACGTCTCGACCTCCACGCGGTTCAGAAGCTCCGTACCTGCAGGCACGCCGTCCCGCAACCGCACGTGGATCGTCGTACCGTACGCCTCGCCTGGATTCACCGTGCCCAGGTCCCAAACCAGCGCGCCTTCCTCGATGGTGGGCTCGCCCCACCAATTGTTGTCCTCGTACTCTACCTCATCGGGCAGACTCTCGCGCACGCGGACGTTCGCCGCCGGTTCGGTGCCGTCGTTGGCGATTTCGATCTCATACTCGAACCGGCAGCCCACGCAGGGCTCGCGGTTGCCCAGCCACTTGCGCACCCACAGGTTTGGGCCGGGGGCCTGAGTAGTGAAGGAGTACTCGGCGTGGTTGTGATCCGGGTTCTCGTCTGGCACGTCGGAAGCGACATCCACAGCGTTGGTCAGCTCGCTGCCGATCGGCACGCCATCGTTGATGCGCACGGTGATCTCCAAACCCACCCAGCGCCAGGGCGGGATGTCGCCCAAGGCAAAGCGCACGAAGCGCTCACCCTGCGCTTCCGGCGTGATAGGGGAACGCAGATCATTCTCGCCGGTGGAGGGATTCCAATCGTAGCGTTCGGCACGCACGAAGGTCAGGTTGCTGTCCAGATCATCGGTGAGGACGACGCTGGGCGCCACCGCGTTGCCACCGTTGCCCATATCCACCCAATAGGTGTACTCCTGCCCAGCCACCGGGCTGCCGCGCTGATAACGCTTGTCCACCGACAGGTTCACGCGGGGCTCGTTGGTCCAGACCTCATGGTCATGCCAGTCGTTGTTCGGGTCCACATCGTCGCTGGAGGTGGCAATCTCCACCCGGTTCCACAGCTGCTCGCCTGGCCCCACGTCGTCGTTGACCCGCAGCTTCAACTCCAGGTGCCCACCGTGATGGCCGGGCATCTCCGGCAGTGTCCAGACCACCACGCCCGGGATGCTCGTGTCCACGCTCCAGCCGGCCGGCTCCCAGGTCGAGACCAGGGTCACCGAAGTGGGCAGGGTGTCGGTGATGCGCACACTCAGCGCGCTGGCCGGGCGCCCGTTATTGTAGTCAATGTGGTAGATGTACTCACCGCGAGGGGCCGGCTCGTCAGCGCTGGCCCACTTGCCGACCCCCAGGTCCACCTCGTCGGCCACCACGTGGCGGCCGTTGCAGCTACCGTTGTTCCCCGTGTCTCGCTCCCAACCGGTGGTGCTGATCTCGGCACAGTTCTGCAGGTCGTTGCACGGCTCCGCATCCACCTGCACAGTGAGGGTGATGGTGACCCAGTCCCCCGGCTCCACCGTGCCCAGCGCCCAGATGACCCGATTGCCGATCACAGCGACCGGCGCCGGGCTCGCGGAGACGAAGCTCATGCCTTCGGGCAACGTGTCCTCCAGCGCCACGCCCTCGGCTGGTGCGTCCCCCTGATTGCGGTAATGCAGGGTCCAGTCGTAGGTGCGGCCGGAGACAGGCTCGCCCTCGCTCCGCTTCTCCAGTATTAGATCTGGCGAGGGGGTGCGGAAGCGCACCATTATGCGGTGACCGCCTTCGCCGTGGAAGCTGACCTGGCCCTCGTCCCAGATCTGCGGGTCGCCGCAGTAGGTGCCATCGGGGCTGACGGCGACCCACTTGCTGCCGTAGCCCCAGATATCCACCTCCAGCTCCACACCTGGCGGCGCTTCGCCGCAGACGGTGTTTGCTTCGTGGTCATACTCGGCGCTGTAGGGCGAAGGGATCTGCAGACCGGTTTCCCTGCCATCGGCCTGGGCGCCGATGACGTCGCCGGGGGCGATGTCCACCACGTTGTCCTCCTCGTCGCGGAACTGTGTGCTGAACTGCCCCTCGTCGTCGGCCCAGGTCGTGGCTGTGGCCTTGACGGCCATCAACCCAGTGCCAGGTGTGCTGAGGGTAAGATCCACCCGGGCACCGGGGGTCGTCTGGCCCCACACATCGTCGTCGGTGACGTCGGTCTCCAGCCGCAGGTGGCTGCGCACGATGCCCGGCATGTGGCCGTCGGGCTGCACGTACCAGATGGCCACGTCGTGGCCTGGGCGGACGATAAACTCACCGAAGTCCAGGCTGAAGTTGCCGGCCTCATCGGTCTGGATGGTCCAGTCCTGACCGCCTTCCCCCCACACCTCGACGAGCACGCCGGCCGGGTAGGGGACGCCGATGATCTGGCTGGAGACGGTGTTCGCCACCGCGTCCACGGTGCCGGTCATGTCCACCATCTCCACGGTGGCCGAAAGCTCCCCAGCCGTGACCTTGACTACATCACCCACCCGGATGTCTACCCGATTGCCGTGCTCGTCTCTCACGATGGTGTGGAACCAGACGCCCTGGCCGATGTATTCGCCGCGGCCGATCTCTTCGCCGCCTCGCAGCACCCGCACTACCACGTTGGTCTCTCGCGGCGCCTTGCTCGCCACAAAGTCATGGGTGCGGTTGGCCCGCACCTGGAGGAAGGCAGCGTAAACGTCAATGCCGGGCCGGTTGCCATCGGGGGCGATGTACCACACCTGGGCCTGATCGCCGGGCTGGATGTCTATTTCGCCGCTCAGGTCAATCGAGTAAGACCCATCGGCAGCGATGGCGAAGTCATGACCCGACCACTGGTCGGTAGAGCACTGCCAGAAGTCCAGGTGGCCATCGGCCGGGAAGACACCGTCCTGCATCTGGCCGGAGATGGTGTCGTTGTCCACATCCATCTGACCGGTGATGGAGATGAGAGTGGTGCTGGTGGTCGAACCATCGCTGGAGGTAGCCGTGATGATGTCACCGGGGACGAGGCCTGCCCGCTGGCCATCCAGCCAGAGGTCTACGCCCTCGAACCAGGCGTCAGGCCGGGCGGTGGTGGTACGGATGCCCTTCAGGGTGCCCAGGCCATCGGTGGCGGTGATCCACACGGTGGCATTGGCCGTAGTGCTCCCGTCCACCCAATCGCTGCTCATGTTGGCCCGGAACCAGACGTGGGGCGGCGTAGAGGAATAGCCCACCAGGTTGAAGTTGGGGTCGGTGTAGACGATGTGAGCCCAACTGGTAGCTTGGATATCCTGGATGCCACTGAAGTCAGCCATGAAGCGGCCTTCGCCATCGGTGGGGACTTCCAGGTTCGGCCAAAGCCAGTCAATCCATATCCTGAGTCGTGTGTTAGCCGGCCCGGTGCCGGAGACGACATCGGTGGCCGGGTCAATAGTAATGTCAAATCCGACGATGGAAATGGTGTCGCTGAAAGTGGGTGTTTCCACGATAACCTGGTCACCAGGGACAACATCCTGTTTCTCTCCATCAGCATAGAAGTCGGCCCAGTTGATGCGGCCATCGGGCTCTTGACCAACGACAACATTGGTTCCTTTGACTACGCCATCGGCAGCCAGAAGAGTCAGAGTGATGGGGAGGTTGGGGATGCCGGTGTGACCCTCAATGTTGTCCCAGGTAAGGCTGACATGATAGTCGGGTGTCCGGTAGGCCACCGATTGAAGATGTTCATCCAGGTCGTCATCGGTGTGGTAGTATAGTTCGCCGGCCCCCCTGTTGTGGACGTCCACTTCGCCGCTGAGGTCAGCGGTGTAGCTGCCACTGGCGTCGCTAGTGAAGCCTTCTTGCTCGTAGTAGGGGCTATACTCCCCCCACTGGCCCACCCGCAAGTGAGATGAGTTAGGCGGAGCCTGGCCAGAGATTACGTCGGCAATCCGGTCGGTGGTAGCGTTAAGGGTGGTGATGGGAATGGTAGCCGAGATGCCCCCACCCACCACCTGCACGGTGTCGCCTGGGACTACATCGCCAACGAAAGTGGCCTGGTAGTAACCGTTGTAGGGGTCGGCACTTGGTGCTTGAACGTCTTTCACCGCTCCCCCGGAGTCGGTGAGGGTGATGACTATACTGGCACCAACGTTGGCCCTTCCCACAACGTCATTATAGGTCTGATCCACTACAGCAAATGGTGCCCAGAAGAAGGCGGCCATGTCGGCGCGGGCGTTATCGGCGTGGACGGCGTAGCCCGAACCCTCCCAGCGCCCGATCCCCTCGGCAGAGAAGTCGGCGCTGTAGCTGCCATCAGAGGCGGTAGACACGGTTTGCTCCAGTAAGCGCGATGCAGTCCCCTCCTGCCGCTGGAAGCTGATCCACAGACTCGAGTTGGCCGGGCCAATGCCTGATACAGTATCAGCGGCCAAATCCACAGCGGCGATGATGGCGCTGACGATGGTGGTGATGGTGTCGCCTCCCACCTCCACCTCTACCTGGTCGCCGGCCGCGATGTCCACCCCGGCCCCGTACCGCCACCCGCCGCCCCACTGAACCTGAGCCGTGGCGGTGCCGCTCTCCTTGAGGGTACCGGTGATGGAGCGGAGGGTCACGGTGATGGTATCGCCGGGGGTCGTGTAGCCCCACACACTGTTCCAGGTCTCGTAAACGGTAAAGCCGTTCTGGGGGTAGAACCTGGCCATGGCCCAGTAACCGCTGGTCATTTCATAAGCCACGTCAACCCGGTCATCCTGAACGATGTCGGCTATGCCGGTCCAGTCGGTGCTGAAGTTACCAGAGGCATCGGTGGCCACGGTGCGGGAGCGGCTGTGGGTGAGGATGGTGACGTTGGTGGGCAGGCTGACGCCGGAGATGGTGCCGGAGACCACATCGGTGGCCGGGTCTATGCCGCCAGTGATGGTAGGCAGGGTGACAGTGGTTTTGACCCCGTTGACGAAGAACTCCACCGTATCGCCGCCGGCGATGTCCACCGCCTTCCCCTGGTCGAAGAAGGAGGTGATGTCACCGAACCAGCCCAGGCCGTCCACGATAGCTACGGCCAAGCCTTTGACCGTGGCCCCGCTTTTGAGAGTAGCAGTGAGGGTGGCGCTGGGGGCGGTGTAGCCCCAGAAGGAATCCAGGGTGAGGGAGACAGTAATCGCCGGACTAGCGGACAGGGCGCGAAGCCCGTCGGGGCCAGGCCCACTTCCTACTGTCGGGGGCAGGGGGGCCCTTGGCCCCGGAGCCCAGCGGTTGAAGTCCGGCCAAGGCGGCCTGGGCACCTCCCGCTGCGAGACCGGTGGGCCGGGCCGGTCCCCCTCGCCGTGGGGTGGCGCGGGTGCCGGGGCTGAAGCAGGCGGGGCACCGGCCCTGGTGTGGGCCACGGTAGTGGTGTCTCCGGAATCCCCTTGGCCCCAGATGGCATGGTAGGTCAGGTCCACGGCAAAGCCGGGGTGGGTGGCCTGGGCCTCGACGGTCGGGCGGGGCGTGAACGCGAGTAGCAATCCGACGGTCAGGCATAGTCCAAGAGCCAGTGGCCAGAGAAGTCTGGCCGATCTGATGGTCTTTGGTCTTGCTTCCATTGCTATTCTCCTGTTCGCAAAATAAGATAAGGGCCAGAAGGCACGTTATGGTCAAGACTGAGGCCCATGTCTTGTGGGTCGCTTAACATGTCCTACTATGAATTAGGCCTATCACGTATACATAATGGTTATCTCAAATTGTCTGGGCGACCGTGGCCTCAGTGATTGCAACGGCAACTGCGCTCACCCTTTACCGGCCTGCTCTATCTGCCTCTGCAACTCGTAGAGCCTGGTGATGGCCTCCAAGGGGGTCAGGCCCTCCACGTCCAGCTTCTTCAGCTCCTCCAGGACAGAGTCGGTGGTCGTGAAGAGGGGAAGCTGACGGGCCTCGGCGATGCGCTTCGGCGAGATGGGGCTGCGGGCCTCGGCCTCCAGCTTCTCCAGAATCTCCTCGGCGCGATGGATCACCGGACGCGGCAGGCCCGCCAGTTGCGCCACGTGGATGCCATAGCTGCGGTCGGCTCCACCGGGCACCACCTTGTATAGAAAGACTACCCTATCCCCCTCCTCGGCCACAGCCACGTTGAAATTGCGCACCCGGGGAAGCAGTTCCGCCAACTCGGTGAGCTCATGATAATGGGTGGCAAAAAGGGTCTTGGCCCGCACGCGGGGGTTGTTGTGGATGTACTCCACCACTGCCCAGGCGATGGAGATGCCGTCGTAGGTGGAGGTCCCCCGCCCCACCTCGTCAATGATGAGCAGACTCCGCGGCGTGGCGTGGTTCAGGATATTGGCCGTCTCCACCATCTCCACCATGAAGGTGCTTCTGCCGGCGGCGATCTCGTCCTGGGCACCGATGCGGGTGAAGATGCGATCCACCAGGCCGATGGTGGCCCGGTCGGCGGGGACGAAGGAGCCGATCTGGGCCATGAGGACTATGAGGGCTACTTGACGGAGCGTCGTGGATTTGCCACTCATGTTCGGGCCAGTGAGCACGACGATCTGCGCCTCATCATTAGAAAGGCGCACATCATTTGGCACGAAGGGCTCCTCCCGCTGGGTCAGCTCCACCACAGGATGGCGGCCGGCCACGAGCTCGATCTCATCCCCTTCAGTGAGCTCAGGGCGGACGTAGTTGTTGCGCAGCGCTACGTCGGCCAGCGCAGCGTAGACATCCAGCTCCGCCAGGGCCCCCGCGGTGCGCAGCAGCCGCCCGGCCGCGGCGGCAACCTGGGCGCAGATCTGGTGAAAAATGCGCGATTCGATCTCCAGTTGCCGCTCCTCAGCGTTGAGGATCAGCGACTCCTTCTCCTTAAGCTCGGGGATGAAGTACCGCTCCGCCCCCACCAGCGTCTGCTTGCGGATGTATTCCGGCGGCACCCGCTCCAGATTTGCCTTCGACACCTCCAGGTAATAGCCGAAGACCTTGTTGTAGCCCACTTTAAGGGACTGGATGCCCGTCCGCCTCCGCTCCCGCTGCTCCAGTTGGGCCACCCACTGCTTGGCCTCCCGCGCGGCGGCAAGTACTCCATCCAATTCGGCGGAGAAGCCGGGGCGGATCACCCCTCCGCTGGCCAGCGTGGCCGGCGGATCATCGGCTATGGCCTCTGACAGTAACCTGCTGATCTCGGCGCAGGGATCGAGGCGCGAGGTGAGCTCAGTTATGGGTCCCTCCTGCGCGCTCATGCTTGCCAGTACACCCCGCAGTTCGGGGATGGTCTTGAGTGTCCGGCCGATGCCCACCAGGTCGCGGGGCCGGGCGATGGACTGCACCACCCGTCCGGTGAGCCGCTGCAGGTCCCCCAGTGCTTTGAGCAACTGGCGCACACCAAGACGAGTCGGTGTATCCTCTACGAAACCGCTCACTGCCTCCTGCCGTCGCCGCAGCCGCTCCAGATCGAGGAGGGGCTGGTTGATCCAGCGACGAAGCAGCCGCCCCCCCATGGGTGTGACTGTGTCATCCAGCACCCAAAGGAGTGAGCCCCGCGTCCGCCCGGCGCGGATAGTCTGACTCAGCTCCAGGTTGCGGCGGGTGGCCGTATCCAGAACCATGAACTCCCCGACGCTGTAGGTGGTCAGGTTGCGGAGATGGCCGAGCGCCGTGGGCTGGGTCTGAGCCAGGTACTGGATGATGGCCCCCGCCGCGCGCACAGCCAGGGGTTTGCCCTCGCAGCCGAAGCCATCCAGCACAGCTACCTCAAAATGCTCCAGCAGCGCCCTTCGGGCGTTGCCCAGTTCGAAGCGCCAGGCGTCGAAGGGGGTGAGGTGGAAGGAAGGAGAAAGAGGGGGCAAAGAATCCTTCCCCTGCCCCCCTTCCTCCTGGGCCACGATGATCTCCACCGGCTGAAGACGAGCCAGCTCCTGCTCCACCTCCCGCCAAAACTCCCCCTCGCCGAACTGAGTGGTCGCAAACTCTCCGGTAGTTATGTCAATGTGGGCCAGCCCGGCCCGGTCGCCGTCGGAGACCAGGGCGGTCAGATAGTTGTTCCTCTTCTCCTCGAGAAGGGTGGGCTCCACGACCGTGCCCGGCGTCACCACCCGGATCACCTGGCGGGGGACAAGTCCTCCCTGTTTGGCGGCTACCCTAGCTCCTGCCACTGCCTTCTGGCCCCGTCCGGCCATGGCCGCGCGGCGAAGCTGGTCTGCCTCGGGGCCCACCTGCTCGGCGATGGCTACTTTGTAACCTGCACCGACGAGTTTGGCGATGTAGGAATCGGCGGCGTGGTAGGGGACGCCGGCCAGTGGCACCCGCTGGCCCTTGGCCATCGGCCGGGAGGTGAGGGTGATGTCGCACACCTGGGCCACTATCTGGGCGTCTTCGTCGAAGGTCTCGTAGAAATCGCCCAGACGGAAGAAGAGGATAGCCTCGGGGTATTGGGACTTTATCTGTAAATACTGTCGCCGCATAGGCGTCAGTCGAGCCATCCTGCTTAACCCCCCGTCAGCGAGCTACGTCTCCTGTTCCAAGCATAGAGTGCGCAGTCCACGGTACGACAGTGACAAGCATGCCTTTGACTGAGCTGACGCAGCATACGCAGATAACTGCGATAGTGAACTGGAGTAAATACGGGCACTCGCATGGAGAAGGGGCCTTGAGGATCCAACAGGTGGAGACCTTTCCAGGTACGAACGTCAATGATGCCATACTGCTCGGGATCCGCCACAGTGAGAATCGCTGAGGCGGTCGGGATACCCACGCCCGGTAGGGCATCCAGAAGTGCCACCTCGTAAGCCGACTCATCGAGATGAGTTCCCAGTTCTAGGACAAACTGGGTAAGTTTCTCAGCAAATGGTGACAAAGCAGGCTCACAGGAAGTAGGGTTGAGCAGTTCGGCGCGCCGCGGCGATTTCCAGCGCGCGATCCGGTAGAGCTCCAGCAGCGTGAAGTGGCCACGGTCACGCGCTGGCCGACCATCAGGCAAGTCCTCGTAATCGTACTGCGAAGCCCAATAGCGCACGTCGAAGTTGTCTAGACCAGTCATTCTCTCATCACTCTTGGAGGAAGACGAAGCCCGTGAAACACTGCAGAACGAACTCCTCGCCCTACACCTCCCGCACGTCCACCACCTCCAGGCCCAGCCCCTCCATGGCCCCCACCAACTGCCGCTTGGTGGCCGTCCCCTCCCGCACCTTGACCGTGATCACCCCCGTCGTCAGATCCTCCCCCCAGAAGGTCCTCAAACTGACGATGTCTCCCCCCAGGGCGGCGATGGCACCGGTGATGGAGGCCAGCATGCCCTTTTGGTCGGGCACCTGCAGTGTCAGCCGCACCCCCTTCTCCCGGGCGCCCAACATCTCCAGGAAGACTTTGAAGAGATCAGTCTCGGTGATGATGCCCACCAGTTGATCGCCCCGCATCACCGGCAGGCCACCGATGATGTTGTCGGCCATGATGCGAGCTGCTTCCTCCAGGGGGGTGATTTCGTCCACCGTGATCACCTCCCGGCTCATCACCTCTGCCACGGTGAGCTTGGACAGAAGATAGTGCATCTCGTAGATGCTGAGTGAAGTGGCTGGGGAGGGGGAGGCGTAGAGCAGGTCCTTCTCCAGCACGATGCCCACCAACCGGCTCCCTTTGTCCAGCACCGGCAGCCGGCGGACCTTCTCCCGCCGCATGAGGTCCAGCGCCTCACTGACGGGGGTATCGGGGCTTACGGTCACGGGGTGGCGTGTCATGCGCTCTCTCACGAGCATACCTGGCACCTCCTTGCTCAAAAGCGCGCAGCAAGCTGCGCTACTCCTCCTAGCCGAGATAGTGCCGCAGTTCCTCCCGCAGCATCTCCTGGGTGAACTCGGCCAACTCCTGGGGAGAGAAGAGGTTGTAGTCTATGTAGTCGTCCTTGTCGTCTAGGGACAACTGACGCAGTGCAGCCATGATGCGCGATAGGTCCACCCCTTTGGGGCACTGGGCCACACAGGTAGCACAAGTAGTACAGACCCAGATGGTCGAACTGTCCAGCGCCTCGTCCACAGCGCCCGTGAAGAGCAAGTAGATCAGCTCGCCGGGCAGATATTCGGTAGTGAATCCGGCCGGGCAGCCGGCCACGCACTCCTGGCACTCATAGCAGGCCAGCATGTCCTGCCCGCTGAGCCGCTCCACTGCCTGGACGAACTCATTGCGAATGGTATCAAAAGACGTCTGATTGTCCACCCTCTTCTCCTTAGGATAACGGGGCGCCGGGTTGGCGAAGTCACAAGCTGAATCACCAACCCACTGAAACCCTGAGACCACTAAACCCTCTTTCAGTGTGATCACTCTCCTCAGTGCATTCAGTGATTCCGCCCCCCCACCACCCCAATCTCCTCCTCCGTCAACCCATACAACTCATACACCAGCGCGTCAATCTGCCGAACCGTGGCTTCGATTTGCCGCTGGTAGGGGCGAGCCGACGACTCGCCCCCTACTTGTCGGCGGGGATGGTGGCGGTAGGCGCATAGCGCGCTTTCGCCTGACGGCAGAGGCTGGCGACGTGCGCCTTTCAGGTTAGAAGCCCCGTTCGGGAGCGAGATCTTTGTGCTGTTCTTCCGTCGAACGTAATCAGCGATAAGCCTCTCGTCGGTGCTTTACGCGATAGACAGTAACAGTACGAGATTCATCATCTATGTCGTAGAGAATGCGATATACTCCCACACGTAAGCTATAGTCCGTCGTCCCTCGGAGTCTTTTGCGTCGGGTGGACGGGGATTTTCCTCCAGGCGGTCAATGTGCTGACCTACCAGATGGGCATAACCCTTGGGTAAGTTGGCGATGTCCTTGATTGCTCGCCGCAGTATGCGAACGCTATACATCTATCCCCTCGCCACGCAGCTCGGCCTTAGCCTGTTCCCAAGGAACCGCCTCTTCCCCGGCTTCGCGGAGACGACGAATTTCCTCGGCGTCTTCCAGGTCTTCTAGTAAAGTCAACAGTTCTTCCCAGATTACAAAATCGAACACCACCGCTTTCTTGTTGCCGTTGGCGTCCACCAGAAATTGAGCCGCTTGCAACAGTTCAGTAACACTCATTTCAACCTCCCTTTTGTCATGTCCGTCGAGCCCCAAATGCACGGTTCGGGCTAAGGATACAATTCCACGTCAACCCACACAACTCGTACACCAGCGCGTCAATCTGAACCACGAAGTTCAGGAAAGGGCCCGAAAACCGCGAAACTCCCTTTCGTGTCTTTCGCCTCCTTTCGCGTCATTCGCGATCCAAACGCCCTCCCCCACCCCAATCTCCTCCTCCGCCAACCCATATCCCGCTTCGCTTCGCTGCGCTTCGGGGACTCCCGTTGGTCGCAACTCATACACCAGCGCGTCAATCTGCCGGTCGGTGGCCTCGATCTGGCGCTGGTAGAGTTCCTTGTCGGCGGGGGTTCTGGAACGCGAAATTCACGAAAGGGCGCGAAGACCGCGAAACTCCCCTTTCGTGTCTTTCGCTTCCTTTCCCGTCATTCGTGATCCAAACGCCCCTCCCCCATCCCAACCTCCTCCTCCGTCAGCCCATATCCCGCTTCGCTGCGCTTCGGGGACTCCCGTTGGTCGCAACTCATACACCAGCGCATCAATCTGCCGGCCGGTGGGCTCGATCTGGCGCTGGTAGAGCTTCTTGTCGGTGGGGATGGCGGCGGCCAGCTTGCGGTGCATCGCCAACATGCGCTCTACCAGCGCCACTATTTTATCGTGACGGGCCACGTCCGCCGGGTCGTCGAAGTTGATGGTGCGGATGGGAAGTCCCTTGACCGCCGCCACCTACTCGTGCAAGGCAGGCAACCTCTAGGCTGCCACCTGATAAATCACCGGCCGATACCTGGGTTCTGGGATTGGTTTGCCCTCAGCCTGGGCCGCCTCAAGCCAGGCTGCTTTGGCGATCTTGACCTGCATGAGTGCCTCCTCGGGCGTATCCCCGAAGGCGGAACAGGCTTCCAGGTCAGGGATGTCCGCAATATATCCACCGTCGTCTTCGCTATAGAAGATGTTGATGTGATAATCCTTCATGACTCGTCCTCCATCGTAAGATTGTAGCGTTCGACCAGTCGCAAGAACTGACGAATCTGGTATGGCTTGGCCGTCCCATCCACATTTTGCAAGTTGACCAGTTCCCGCACCTGTGGATGGACAAAAATGTGGTGACTGCCTTTGACTCTCGACAGACGAAAGCCAAAGGCCTCCACCAGCGTAACCATCTCACTAAACCGAACATTCTGTGGGCTAGAAAGGGCTTTTTGGAGCAGTTTGCGTCTTTTCATCCCAAGTTCGTTCCTTCCTCAACGATTTGGATCTCTTTCTCAGTCAACCCATACAACTCATACCTGTCTGCCTGCCTGGTGGCAGACAGGCCGACAGGCAGGCACCAGCGCGTCAATCTGCGCATCGGTGCATTGGATCACGAAGCAAGCGAAAGACCACGAAAAGCACGAAACCCTTTCGCGCCTTTCGCCTCCTTTCGCGTCATTCGCGATCCAAACGCCCTCCCCCCTCCCAACCTCCTCCTCCGTCAAGCCATATCCCGCTTCGCTGCGCTTCGGGGACTCCCGTTGGTCGCAACTCATACACCAGCGCGTCAATCTGCCGGTCGGTAGCCTCAATCCGCCGCTGATAGAGTGCCTTGTCGGTGGGGATGGTGGCGGCCAGATGCTTTCTACTGAGAGACGAGGATACGCATCCCCGCCTGCCTGCCGTTGCTCTATCGCTCAGTAATTTTCGAGCGCTGCCGTGACTATCGGATACTCTAAAAGGAGCCCTTTTTGCGCAATCAACTCCGCACAACTCGGGAATCTCGATATGACGGCCACCCACACGAGGTCAAAAATCATCGTAGCCATCTCGATGGTCTCCGACGCCCACTCCTTCTCAAAGCTGTCTGTCATCAGGAGGCCAGGTACGCCGACTACCATCCTATCGAGAAGCGCCTTGGATGGATGTACGTATTCGTTGAGCTTGTCCCACAGCAAGTGGTAGTACTCCTCCATCTCTGTGGCTTCCACTTGAGGCAGCAGTTGCCGGAGCGTGGGTTTCACAAACTTATCCCACTTGAACAGTTTTCGTTCGTGCTGCGCCAGCCATTCGACCCTCTCGTCAATAGTAGGGCCTGGTGGCTCCGGGGCGTCTGGAGATTCGAGTGCATAAGTATCGACATAGTATGCCCGAAAGATCATCTCCCAAATAAATCGCAAGTTGCGATACAGAAGCGGATAGTTGCCAGAGAAGAAAAGCAATTGGAACCAACGCACTTCCTTAAATAAGCCGGAGAAGCAGATGTACATCAAACTGTTGAGGAATTCATCCTCGGAGCAAGTATCACGGATGGCACCCAGGATCTCTATCCAGTCATTGGCGAGGTTGATAAAGTACATAGCTTGCTCTTCACCGAGGCTGTGAAAAGTCTCCTCAGCGATCTTGCGTAGAGCTTTGTATTCGTCTTCCAAGAAGGAGAGCAGATGGTCATTTCCTGTTGGCGAGGTTTCTTGGTGTGTCATACTCTGTTTACGAAGCTTCCACGAAGCGGCGACCAGGGCACCGCAACATCTCTCGCTATGACCATTACAGTACTTCTGCCGTCGACTGGGACGCGCTGAATTTGCGGGCGATAGCGCCGTGACCTATCGGCTTTCGGAATAAGGTCAGTAGACATGTATGGGGCAAAGTGTCAGCACTGTCACCAGCATTCCAGAGTAATGGCAAAGATAGAAAAGGACAATATGCCCTGGGGTGTACCCGGTTGGACGTCTCGAAAGATAAGTATTTTCTCAAGGGCCTTCCTTCGATGCTGTTCACAAACTGGGATTTCGAGATGGTCAATGAATATCTCTTTCCCTGAACTATCCTTCCCCCTCCACGCAACCTGGCATAGTTGCTCTGTTACACTGTCAACGAGCTCACCAGGTCTGTTACCGGGAACCCACTCTCGTATGTTTGCCCCCACAATCAGCTTCTTCTCTTGTGAACTCTTGTCGTGAAAATTGAGTTGAATTCTCCCAATTGTCACACCCTCTAGGGCTGTGCCTTCGTGCTGCTTATACACATTTCCACCAATGATTAGCACGTGCACTGAACTTACTCGCTGTAAGGGCTCATCGAGTCTTAGCTCAGCAGGTGTATTTACATGGGCAGGCATACGATGCATACTGAAATATCCAGTGCTGAGAACAAATGGCACTCCGTTGAACTGCCCTTCACCAAGAGGCAGCTCGGGATACTTTTTCTCCAGAGGGCGGGGGTCATTTGCACTTGGTTCGAGTGACAACTTTTCCCATCTGTGCTGTCCCACCACCGCTCTCTCTACTTCCTTTAAGAGTTCCTCGCCCTGCTCACCTGTCTCGAAATAATCATAATACACACGGTTCCTCTCTGGAACGTCTATCTGACGCTTAAATTTCTCCTGCCGCTTGGGATTATCTTTGAAACCTGGATTAAAAACCATGATCTCCAATTCAGGGGTGGCCAGTTGACACCGTGCGATGACCTGGTTGAGGTAATCATCACCAAATGAGTAGCCAATAGCGATCATTAATTTAGCGTTTCTCAAGCACTCTTCAAAGTAGTTGTAACAAGTCAGAAATGGGTCTTCCACAATGGTCTTCGTTTGCGTTGGGTACAACAACACATACTCGATTTCTTCAGGACTAGGTTGTCTATTAAAAACTATGCGTTCTCCACTCTTCTGCCAAAACACAGATCCGTGCAATTTGAATAGAACCAGGGTCGTTAGCTTTGCCCCCGGGGCCGAAAGAACAAAGCGATGGTACTCATTTGGATCCCAAGGCGGATTCGTGGAGTGTACTCTATGGTCGAAGCCATCAATCATGCCATAGCCGTAGGATCTTGCTCGGTCAGTGAATACCTCTAAAGCTAGGTCATAGTTGGTTGTAAAGACGGGTATCGCTGTGTGTCCCGATTCCTTCCTTAGAAGTTTGAACAGAGGCTGATAGAGATCCACGACCTTCTCCATCAGGTCATTTGATTTAGTGAAATGATCTCTAATAGTTATCAAGATTTCCCTTCTTAATTCCAAAGCCGCCTCTAGATCTGACTTAAATTGCGACGTGAAGAATGCCCCCTGCTTAGAATTTTTCTCTTCCGGGCCGGATTGGGCCGGGAACCACGGTGTTTCATACTCTTTCTCAAAGTTACTCAGAGTTACCAGGGCATCCAGGCGTTCGAGAAATTCCTCAAGGTTGACAACGGGCTCCAAGGAATCAGCCTTCTCAAAGAGTCCCAGGGCGAAGGAAATACGACGCCATCTATCGCATTCCTTTATCTTATCCATGACCAGTTTCAGCAGGCCCTCTAAAGCTTCAAAACCCAACGGACAAGAAGCGCCTGCGCCGGTAAAAAGAATAACCTCTGACCCAATAATATCATATGAATGCCGGCTTGACATAGACATTACCCTCCAATCCGGTGCCCCCCTGGTCTCCAACTCCATCTCTTTCCTCACTGCAACCGCATGGGACCAGCGAAGGTTGCCGCTACTTCCCTTCCACTATCCCAATCTCCTCCTCCGTCAACCCATACAACTCATACACCAGCGCGTCAATTTCCGCGTCGAGCCGCTCAATGCGGCGGGCCAGGTCGTGGCGGCGGTCCTCTTTCAGCGCCTCGGCCTGGGCGTGCTCCTTTTGCAGCCGCAGCATCTCCTCCACCAGCGTCACCATCCTGTCATGCCGTGCCACGTCCACCGAGTCGTCGAAGTTGATGCGGCGGATGGGAAAGAAATCGAGAGCATCGCCGAAATACTCGTAGTATCCTTCTCGCTTAAGCTTAGCGTTTCCCTTGTGATAGAACTCGCCGAGTTGAGAATTCAATATCCCCAGAATGTACTTTAGATTCACTGGGCAGCCTTGTCGAGGTGCGAAAATGTAGGTGTCGGTCAGCCCCAGGTAACCATGACGTTCATCAGCGCCATCAAACATGAATCGGTTGCTTGTTGCCATGTATGGAACAATCAACCGGTCATGAGCTAAGACAATCTTCTCGTTCCTTGGTCTTTGCAGCCGCCACCAAGGATATGCTCCCTTTCTGCACTCTGCCCGTTGTTCAAGAGCTTCCCGATACTTAGACAGATGCGCAGCTATGTTGGGGTACTTATCAAATGGCGTATTCTTGGTGGTGTAGATCAAGAGTTCTTCTCTGTACGTGAGGAAGTACCGGCGTATGTCACTACCTTGGAGCACCGGATGTAACAACTCAGCTTCTAAACCAAGATCCTCGACCTGCTTCTTCGTGACGATGAAAGCCTCATTCAACCCTGTCTTGATACCTTGAGTACTACGGCACAGGTCTTTGCCAAGCAGCCAACTGTTCTGCTTCATCTTTTCAAAGAGTTGACGGGTTTCTTCCGGCGCCAAATACCAGGGTCCTGCCCTTAGCGATTCTTGTCCTACAGGAAAAACTTCCACGTATTCGTCACTGTAGCGCTCGGATTCCATCGCACCTTGAAGGAGTTGATCTAATTCGTGACCTGTGCCCTTCCACTCGTCACTCACGATTGCTACTTGAATAACATTCGCCTCTCGATCTTTTGGAGCCGGCTCTTTGCGCAATATCAGGATCGCAGTGAGAATGTTAACCTCACGTCCAAAAACCTGGAAATTTCGGAAGTCGATGAGCTTTTCAATAGCACTGTGCTGAAGAATGTGCTCTCGAAGCTTATCGGCGAAGAACGATTCAAGCCAATAGCGAGATACTATACAGCCAAGACGCCCACCAGTCTTCAATAGCTCTAATGACTTCACGATAAAGAAGTAGAGAATGTCGTCACTGCCGGAGAAAACGGTAGGATAAGTGTTTCGAAGATAGCCTTGTAGTTGATCGCGCCCTTGAAGTAGGTAGTATGGTGGGTTCATCACAATCACATCAAACCCACCCCGTTCCATGATCCTATGGAATTGTTCCTCCCAGTTGAAGGGGTGCTTGTCGCGCCAGTTGGGACCGAAGGCGGCTTCCAGTTCTTCGGGCGTACCGGTGATCATGGAGTTGCCCTGGCGGATGTTGTCCAGCCTGGGTAGCTCACCGCGCTGGTTCACGGCCTTGAGCAGCAGGTTCAAGCGGGCAATCTCCACCGCCTGGGCGTCCAGGTCCACACCGTACAGGTTCGCGGTGAGTATCTCCATCCGCCGGGCGAAGTCGTGTATATCCCCAGCGGCCCCCACCCCCGACCCCTCCCCCGCAAAACGGGAGAGGGGAGTATTCTGCCCGCGCACCCCGGCCAGGTAGCGGTCCAGCACGTCAAAGGCTTCGATGAGGAACGAGCCGGAGCCGCAGGCCATGTCCAGCACCTTCACCTGGCGGGCCCGCTCGTAGTCTCGCTCCTCCAGCAAACGGCCCAGCGTCTGCCCCACGATGTAGCGCACCACGAACTGCGGCGTGTAATAGATGCCCTGGGCCTTGCGTTTGGCCCGCTTGTCAACGATCTGCTTGCCCTCCGGGTCCTGCGCCCGGTGGCCCAGGTACTGCTCGTAGATAGTCCCCAGCACGTCGGCGTCAATGGCGTTGAAGTCGTAGAAGCCGTAGCCTCCGGGCACGTCATGCAAGCCCTCGATGACCATCTCAAAGGGGGTGGGCTCGCTCTTCAACTCCTCGCAGAAGTGGGGGGCGAAGAGAAGCGTGTCATAGGTGGCATCGAACTCGCGGAACAACTGGTTGAGCTCCGCCACCAGGTCTCCTTTACGGCCCTGGTCGTGCCACTGGCGCAACAGAGGCCGCAGGAGGGGAGGCTCGATCTCGCGGTCCTCGCAGGTGCGGATGAAGATCAGCCGGTCGAGGATGCGCTGCACGGCCTGATCAATCTGCTCGATGGACCACTGAGGGTTGTAGGGGCGCAGGTGGCGGAAGAGCTCACGTCGCCACTCGGTCAGATCGGCGAAGAGCTGGCGGTTCACCGGCGTCCTCTTCACCTTCCGGCCCACAGCCTCGGCAGCCCTGTCGAGCGCTCCCTCCTCCATCGCGGGACGCGACAGCAGCCACAGATCGTCAAAGCGATCCAGGTACTCGTGCCAATAGAGGTCCTTGAAGATGGCGCGGGCGGGGATAGTCTCCTGCCACTCGGCGTTGAAGACCTTGAGCCCCTCAAAGTCGGTGAGGACGGCCCAGGTGACCCCTTTGAGCCAGGCGTAGTTGATGGCCTGCCGGGCCCAGCGGGGGTCTTCCAGGTCGGCCGGGATTTTCTTGGTCTCCAGGAAGAAGCGGGGGATGCCGCCCAGGCGGAAGGCAAAGTCCACGAAGCCACGCGATACCCTTTCCTCGGGGCTGACCTCGCGGGTGTTCTCGATGTTCCAGCCCAGAGCGCGGAAAAGGGGCAGAATGAACTCCTGCCGGGTGGCGGGTTCATTGTACCGCTTGCGGTTGCGAGCCGTCAGCCTGGCGAAGCGCTCTACCAGCCCTTCGACCTCGATTTTGGCCTCGGCGTAGGTGGCGGGGATGGGCATCATGCGCTGCTCCTTGCGCTGTGTTGTTGCTCTCGATTATACTCAATTCCGCCGCGCGCGCCAAAGGGTAGAAGCCCCGATTTGCCGCTGGTAGGGGCGAGCCGACGGTTCGCCCCTACTTGTCGCCGGGGATGGTGGCGGTGGCTAGTGACGCTCTTGAGTTCACGGGCACGCCTTGCGTGGCGCTCGGTCTCCAAGACGCTCCCAATGTTTTCGAGCTTGTTCATAGATCTCGTTAACGCTTGCGTCCCCAAAAACCTGTTCCTGCCACTCTACATAGTCTCCCTGGCCGGGGCTTAATTGGGTGAGGAAGCGAATTGTATCAGCATACCCCAGGGACTGGACCAAGACCATAAAACCAATCTCCTGCAAGGCCATTTCGGAACGAGCAAACCGTTGATCTGCCAGCGCCATCTCACACCTCTCGCAGCAAGTCTACTGGGTTGATAACTTTCACTTCTAGCATGCCCTTTTTTCTCAGTCGCTGTCCCTGTCGTATCAAACGATCGTCACAGGTGACCAGATAGCCGCATCCAGACAACTCTGCGCATGCCAGATGGAGCGCCTCTCGGCCTCCAACCTTGTGAGCCTCTGATAATTGTTGGGCCAGTTCCCTGATAGACTCATCGGGCTCAACTGTGCTGGCACAAGACTGAGCCAAATAGCGAACAAAAGCTTTCGTTCTGGAGACGGATTGTGGCTATTCTCATACTCCAATACAAATGACCACCGTGCAGAAAAGTAGCCATTCTCAATCAAGGCGAAAATCATCGTGATTGCGACTGTTTCCAGTCGGATGCGCATCTGGCTCTGGTCATCAAATGGTCGCTCATAGATATTCATGTCGAGATAAAGGTTGGTCACGATTACACTCTTATTCGCTTTGCTGGCAGTGAACTACCCCCCAGCAAGCTGGGGGGCATCTAAAGACTGTCCCACAGCGAGAGCTGAATTACATCTTGCTGGTGTTCATGGTATTGAATGTAGCGCCGAAT
>Ga0209979_1001972_pt1 | contig 20719 bp, 22 predicted proteins | sample AnhtaG_FD_183114 | JGI IMG/M metagenome (GOLD analysis project Ga0209979, IMG submission 183114) | Deep subsurface microbial communities from Anholt, Denmark to uncover new lineages of life (NeLLi) - Anholt_01485 metaG (SPAdes) (version 2) | ecosystem: Environmental > Aquatic > Marine > Oceanic...
TCAAAGCGCATGGTAAGGTAACTTTGGGTGAGACGCGGGATCTACTCAACACCAGCCGCAAGTATGCTCAGGCGCTTTTGGAATATCTGGACCAGGAGAAGATCACCCGCCGTACAGGTGACGAACGAGTCCTCGGGACACAAAGCCCTTAGAAGCCCCTAAACGGCGTACGACCTCACGATGTGCGCCATACCTACGCCACGCTGATATTGCAGCAAGGAATACACCTCAACATTGTCCAAGAGAGATTGTGACAAGCAACAATTGCTCTTACTTTGGACACTTATAGCATGTATTGCCGAATTTGCAGGACACGGCAGCGCTGAGGTTTGAAGAGGGATTGAATTCAAGAATACTTGAGAAGCAACTTATTTAACCTCTGGGCAGAAAATCATAGTCATGTGTGCGGTCTTCGCCATAAGGACAAGATAAGTCAAGATATTTTGCTAAGGTTTCACTCACATTTTCTGCATCTACCCTCGTATATTTCCATTGGTATGCGTTTATGTCTTCATTGATTATGTACGTATACAATAATACGCTCCCAAAATCCGTAGACTGCAATTCGTCCTTCACATAAGTTGTTATCTGTTCTTTCGATGGCAAGTTCCTAGCTAATGCCCCATGATAGTTAATGTTCGTGAAATCAATAAATAGAGCTGTTCTGTTATGGCAATACTCACTTTTTGATTTCTCATGAATAACTGCACTAATCTTGTATTTTAGATCATGAAATATAGGTGTGGGCGAAGATATATGAGCACTTCCACACTCTATACATATTCCACGGTACTCACCGAGTAGAGCAAAATCAGGACTCTCGCCCTTGACAAATGGTATATCTTCCCTGATTAGCTTGGCCGCTACACTGATTTCAAACCTAATACCGTAGTAAGTATCGTGGTTGCAATGAAGAAGTGACCGACGCAATAGCTTGAACAAGTGTTTATCGTGGCGTTCAACTTCATCTAAATTTTCCGCTAACAATGAGATTGAAGCGTTTTCATGGTCTCTACAGCGATAGTCATCAGCGTTGTGAAACTGAATAACCCTTGTTATGGATTGTCGAATTGGATGCGCAGACTGGGATTTCCCCACAACAAGATTATTTCCGAGTAGCCGCTTCAGTTGTATCACATTCTCTTCCAACGTAGCCATAATAATTGACTGTTTGGCGATAATTGGATATTCTATTACAAATCGGAAAGAATGTATCAATTATGCCAAGACAATGGTGGATTAGCAAATCGAGGTTTGGAGGATAGATTAGTACAACTCATGGCGGGAGCGAATGGGAGTCGAACCCACCAAGGACACTGTTAATGCCCCTCAAACGGGTTTGAAGCCCGCGAGGCCCACCGGGGCCCAGTCGCTCCCCTGCAGCCCAAACGAGCTTAGTATAAATCACCATGCACCTCAGAGCAAATCTTGGATACTTTATGTAGACACTGCTTATGCTTCATTCAGCCCAGCGGCTTAGTCGGGGCTCCCCTATCTCCTCTTCAAGCCATTCCCCCTCACCTTCGGGGCTTCCCATCTCACCCTGTATCAGCAGTTTCATTTTGAAGAACTCAAAACGTATCGTCAGCTTAGCGCTACGTCTAGTGAGCCGTAGTATGAAATCGGTCAGAAAGATCATAACGCCGATCCCCAAGAAGCACGCACCAACCGTCATGCCCGCAATGCCTACCCCTTCGCGGTCTCCGAAGTACGCGATGATGCCCCCGGCAGCAATGAAAACGCCGATAATACACAGAAGTAGACCAAAACCTCTCATTTTGTCACCTCTCTTGTTTACCTACCCCCTCCAACTCCCCCCAACAACCCCCGCCCCTGGTGTTCACTTACTATAAGTATAATACCACAAGAAGACTATAGCTCTATCACTGTTCAACGTCAGCAAAATGGGACCCCATGATAGGATAGGGCTAATGGACACTTTTGAGTCTTGCTCTCGCTCCCTGAGCGACGATAAGGTATTGTCCGCAGAGGGGAGTGAGCCTTGATTCAAGGGATTTCAAACAAAGCCTGTCAGGCTGAGAGCAGGACTAAAGAGACAGGGTGCTAAATCCTCCAGGTTAAACGCGTTACCCGCCGCAAGCTTACCGCTGAATAAAAGAGCCGCATCGGCTTGGAGGGCTTCCGCCACGATGTTTCGGTGAGGGAGTTCTGCTGCAGGGAGGGCATTGGCCTCAAAATCTACTACGCCCGGCTCAAGGAACCTATGGAAGCCGCAAAAGAATGCCCTTCATGGTCAGAGAATGCCAGCAACCCAGCCGGTGACACTATGTTACCTCCTTGAGCCTCCGCTTCCCTCCGGCAAGTTGGACATACCATCTTATCTCTGAAACTACCTTTGTACCTTACCCATGACCACTCCCTCATCGGATAGTCACCAATTTTCCGGCAATTACAGCATCTAGCTTCCAATTGCTTTCCCCCTAGGAGGGTGTCCGAAAACTCGGCAAAACAGGATGGCCTAGGGCATCTGCTCTAGGCACGGTTGAAGCAGATGCTCCAACCTACCCATAATTCTCAGACAGGCTCCTAGCACTTTGTTAGTCGGTCCTCTAAAAGGGTGAGACAGAACCGCGCAAACATAATAGCCAGCCGAAATAAAGAAATCACAAAGAAACCATTACAGAAAAGTTACAAAAGTTGGCAAGTCTTCGCAAAAATGTCGCGCACCCTCACGCGCAAGCCAGGCCCCCCGAAGTGCTAGATCAGGCGCACTGCTGACTGTGGAATGCATAAAGTTAGCCAGTGGTCTCAACTCTCTTGAGTTTCTTTGGGGAGGACAACTATGTGGGGGACAGAGGTGACCGGGTGCGGGCTGACTCTCACTGAAGCCAAGAAGACATCCTTTATATTCCTTTCGGTCAACACCTCATGGGGCGAGCCATCGGCGAATATGGTCCCTTCTTTGAGCAGAATCAGGCGGTCGAAGAAGAGCGAGGCCAAGTTCAAGTCATGCATGGCGGCGATAATAGTAACACCCTGCTCTCTGTTGAGGCTCCTGGCCAGTTCAAGTATCTCGACCTGATGGTTTATATCAAGATGGGCTGTGGGCTCGTCGAGGAGTAGAACTTCAGGCTCCTGAGCAAGAGCCATGGCCAGGATCACCTTTTGTTGCTCCCCTCCGCTGAGATCATTGAAATGACGCTTGCCTAGTTTATCAATCCCGACGAGTCTCAGAGCGCTGGCAGTAACATCACGATCTTTCTTGGTTTCCCCGGAGAAGCCACTGACAAAGGGAGTCCGCCCCAGCAGCACCACCTCGGTAACCCTAAAGGCAAACGGGATGTGAAAATGCTGCGGCACCACTGCTATCCTCTGTGCTACCTGCTTTCTGGACAGCTTCTTCAACTTTACTTCTTCCAGCAATACATCTCCCTGCGCTGGTGACAGCACACCGCTGGCAAGCTTCAGTAGCGTCGTCTTGCCGCAACCGTTGGGACCGAGGAGGCCTACCATCTCTCCAGAGGCTATCGTCAAATCGATATCTTGTAGTGCAAAGCCATTGAAGTAGGAAAAGGAGACCTTCCGCATGGACAGCCCACTTGACCTAGAATGCATACTCCCTCCTGGTGCGTCTGAGCAGGAAGATAAAGAACGGTGCGCCGATGAGAGCAGTGAAAATGCCAACAGGGATCTCCGTGGGAGCAAGTAAGGTCCGAGCAAGGGTGTCAGCGATTACCAGGAAAGCAGCGCCCGCCAACGCTGCTGCTGGCAGTAGCAGGCGATGGTCTGGGCCCAGGGCTAGCCTCACTGCGTGGGGCACTACCAGTCCAACGAAGCCGACAAGCCCACTCAAGGAAACGGCGCAGGCGGTCAGAAGCGAGCCCAAAGCCAGGATGAGGATTTTCTCTCGCTCAACATTGATGCCCAGATAAGCGGCTCCCTCTTCACCCAGGGAGAAGGCATTGAGATGGAAAACAAAGAATAGGGCTAAAACGATCCCACCCAGGATCAAAGGCGCAATTACCGCTATCTGGCTCCAGTCCTGCACGGATATACTGCCCATGAGGAAGAAGAAGACGGAGTGAAGTTTGAGCTGCAGGATATCGCTGATAATGATCAGGAGGCTCATCACTGCTGCCAGCATAGCGCTCACTACGAAGCCGGCGAGTAGCATGCTAACGACAGGGGTTTTTCCTCCCACTCTGGCCAAATTGTAGACCAGTAAGACTGTGACCAGGGCACCACAAAAGGCACCGAGCGGCACCAGGCCAAAGCCTGCGAAAGTAATCCCGACGGGCACCATCATGGCCAGGGTGGCTCCGAGCGCACCTCCCGCCGATGTCCCAATGATGTAGGGGTCAGCCATTGGATTACGCAACAGCCCCTGAAAAAGAACGCCAGCAGTGGCTAAGGCTGCTCCCACCAGAACTCCAGCTATAACCCGGATCAACCTGATCTGGAAGATGATGGTCTCGTCAGTCAGTTGCCAGGTGGGCTGAAAATCGAAGAGGGGAAGCTTGTTCAATGTCATTTTCACGATGTCCAGTGGCGGGATCGAGACCGCCCCCACGGCACAAGCAAGTAGCATCGCTCCCACCAGAGCCAGTGTCAACATGCCCAAAACTGCCACCACTCGATTACGCTTTCTCATTCCCCATAGCCTTTTGGGTCAGTTTCGCCTGGTCGATATCAAAGAATCCGAAGCCCTCTCTCCACACCTTATCCCCATGGGTTAGAGAGACGTACTTTTGGAAGATGGGGCCATCGACTACAAACGTATGGTATTCTCCATTTTCGCCGCAGATATGGAAACCGGGGTTCCGGCGAAAATCTCGAAGATCGGTTATGAATTGTTCATCTATCTTGCGCCCGAGCCATTTCCCGTCGAAGAGATCGGCCTTGAGGCAAACTACAATTGCCTCAAAACCCTCGTCTATGAATCCTCTGAGGACCTCCTCTGGGCCGAGCCCCCAAAGAGGCATCAAAGCCCTAAGGCCAAACTCGCTGCAGATGCCTTCTACCCACCTCTGATGCTCAATCAGATCCATGTCCCCGGTGACCACGCCATCGATTCCCATCTCACGAAGCTCTTGCATCACCCCTCTGTATACCTTTTCATAGCTGTCCGAGGTGGTCTCCCGCTGAATTAGAGGGATTCCCACCGCTTCCGATTGCATGCACACTAGTTCACGCCTTACTCCATGGAATGAGCCTCGGCCAGACTCGGCCGATATGAAGTTGACCAAGCGGCAGATGTCAAGCCCCTCGGCTATCGCCTTGTGGCAGGCAAAGCAGCTATCCTTACCCCCACTCCAGAGACAAGCCACCTTCACTCTAACATGTCCTCCCTTTCACTGGAATCGAGATACCAGCTACCATGAAATAGACCTCATCGGCATGCTTGGCGAGCATCTGATTTGCCATGCCCAGAATGTCACGGTAGGCCCGCCCCAAGGGATTGGATGGCACCAAGCCCAGGCCCACTTCGTTGGAGACGATGATGAAATGGGACGGGGTGGCTTCCATAAAGGAGATAAGGGTTTCTAGCTCAGCGGTCACCTTTTTCTCCCACGTCTCAATATCGGTACTATCTTTACCCATAAGGTTAGAGATGAGAAGCGTCAGGCAGTCGAGGACAACGACCTCGGCATCGCCGATTTCGCTGCTTATGGCTTTAGCAACATCGGTCTGGGCCTCCAGGGTTTTCCAGGTAGAGGGCCTGGACTTCATGTGCGCCTCGATGCGGGAATTCATCTCCTCATCGAGAGCCTCCGCCGTAGCCACATAGAGTACCCTTTGACCAAGATTGGCAGCGAGTTCCTGGGCATAGCGGCTTTTTCCGCTTCTAGCCCCACCTAGAATAAACCTCACACTCATACACCATAACTCCAGGTTATAAGGGGAATTAGAATCAAGATCGCAACCTCGACCACTTCATTGATTGCACCATAGGTGTCGCCGGTAAGTCCTCCGAGTTTCCTGCTGAGGTAGATTGCCATTAGCAATGAAAAAAGCCAGGCGCTGGCCATCACAGCCAGCCCCTCCAGCCACATCAGGCCTAAACATGAACCCAGGGTGATTGCTGTAGCTATGGTCACCCTGGGCCAATTCGCTCCCTCCTTGAAGGATACCCCCATTCCTTGTTCCTTTCTGGCATAGGGATATGCAAAAACCGCGTACACTATTGTCCAGCGAGCGATCGCCGGCATAAGTATAAGTGCTGCTAGCCTCTGCCCTTCGGGTAAGAGCGTTAGGGAAACATACTTGAGCAAAATCAGGCAGATGGCCCCTGCCACTCCGAAGCTTCCGACTCGGCTGTCACGCATGATCTCCAGTCTTGCCCTCGGCGAATGGCCGCCGGCCAGCCCGTCACAAGTATCGATAAAGCCGTCCAGATGGAGCGCCCTGGTGACTATGATCAAGGCAATGATTAGCAGGACGTTAACCAGATTTGAAGGGAAGGCTAACTCCAGAAGCCGGTCCAGGCCGAGTAGAAGCCCCCCTATCACCAGCCCTACGAGGGGGAAATAGGCTAAAGACCGACCTATCTCGTGCGCGTTGACCCTTCGCCCAAATGGGATTATTGTCAGAAACTGAAATGCTGCTAGTAAGCCCAATCCCTAACTCTCAATCCTTGCCAAGCTAAGCCTGGGAGACTCCCGCCTCAGAAAAGGTGGCCATGTCGGTTAGCACTCTGGCTGCAGCCTCAGCGAGGAAGATGCCCAGCGCTGCCCCTGTGCCCTCACCAAGCCGAAGCTCGAGGTCAAAGAGTGGTCTCAATCCCAGGTAGTCGAGTATTGCCCGATGTCCGATCTCTACCGAGACATGGGACGCAATGAGATAATCACGCACCATCGGCGAGAGCCCAGTGGCGATAAGCGCGGCTGCTCCGGAGATAAAGCCGTCGATGACAATTGGGACGCGGCGTGCCGCAGCTCCGAGAATAACCCCACTCAGCCCACCGATCTCGAAACCGCCAACCTTGGAGAGCACATCGATGGGATCATTGGGATTAGGTTGGTTAACACTCAGCGCTCTTTCTATAACCTTCACCTTGTGAGCCAGTTGCCTATCATCAATACCGGTGCCCCGCCCTGTGACCCTGGCCACGGACTCGCCGGTAATCACAGCGGCGATGGCACTGCTCGGTGTGGTATTGCCGATGCCCATATCGCCGCTGCCAATGATGTCCAGACCCTTATCAACCTCCTTCTCTACAATCTCCAGCCCCGCCTCAATGGAGGTGATTGCCTGTTCGCGAGTCATAGCGGGCCCCTGGGTCATGTTTTGAGTTCCGTAGGCTATCTTCTTGGAGACTAGAGCAGGGTGTGCTTCCAAGGTACAGGTTACCCCGATGTCTACAACGATGACACGAGCTCCGACATACGTCGCCAGGACATTGATGCCTGCGCCACCACGAAGGAAATTCTGCACCATCTGCGCCGTGACCTCCTGGGGATAGGCGCTTACACCTTCTACCGCCACTCCGTGGTCTGATGCCATCGTCACAATTGCCTTGCGAGATAGCCTTGGCATGGGCTCGCCCTTGATACCCGCCACTTTGACCGACAATTCCTCCAACCTCCCCAGACTCCCCAGGGGCTTGGTTAGGGTGTCCTGGCGAGCCCGCGCTGCAGCCATGGCCCCCTCATCCAGAGGCTTGATCTCCTGTATAACCTGCTCGAGCGGTCTCATCTTGGAGATACCCCTATTTGCCAGCGACTAATCGCTGAATAGCTCGGGATGGATAATCTTGGCCATCTGCTCCAAGCCCTCTACGATGCGTGGGCCCGGGCGGTTGACCAAGTCGCCATCGACAACGCCAATTCGGTCTTCCCTGACCGCGGTTATTCCCTGCCAGGCGGCAATCTTCTTTAGCTCAGACGGCGATATTACCGCCGTACCCATCATGGCATCCACGATGATGATCTCCGGGTCGGAGTTAACTAACTCCTCCATACTAAACTGTATCCAGGGCCCCTGGGCCTGGGCAGCAACGTTCTCCCCACCAGCAAGGCTGATAAGGGCGTCGATAAAGGAGCCTGGCCCTGCTGTCCACGGTTTAGTGAGATCGGTAGCATCATACACATAGAACACCCTGGGACGGGGGGCATTCTCCACTGTAGCAATAACAGCATCGATGCGTTCTTCGAGGTCGCTGATAAGTTCGCTGGCTTTTTGTTGGCTTCCGGTTATGTTCCCCAGCAGCTCGATGTTACTTATGAGGCCATCGATATCCTTGGGCTGCAAAACGATAAACGGAATCCCCAGGCCCTCAAGTTGAGCAATATCAGCGACATGGCCATCGGTCAGGACGAGATCGGGGTCCAGCTCTACAATCCTCTCGATGCTAGGCGTATAATAACCGCCGACCTTGGGCTTCTCCGTAGCTTCCTCAGGGTAGTTGCAGTAGTCACTGACCCCGACAATCTTGTCACCCAGGTCAAGGGCAAAAAGGGTCTCGGTAATGCTCGGGACATGGGAGATGATCCTCTGAGGCATGCTTTCGAGGTACACTTCCCTTCCCTGGTCATCGGTTATTGCACCCGGTGCGGGCTGGTCACACGCGACAACGGCAGCAATGACCATAAACGCGCATATCAGTAATACGCTGATGAGAGTAGTTGCCTTGACCCTTTTTGGCATTTCCAACCTCCCTGTCTCATGTTTACCTGCTTATTCACAATCCGACTGTCAAAACCGCTACCGGCGCCCGCCTTTTTGCTTGGCCCCAAAGAAATCCATAATTATGGATTATAATACACGACTATGGATTATAGTACGGATTTCTGGAGCCGTCAATACCCGAGCGGAGGGTATTTATTAAAACGGTAAAATGTTTCCCGCCTCTGTCATTCTGAATGGAGCGAAGCCGAATGAAGAATCTCTGAGATCCTTCGCTACCAAGGAAAGTCGGGTGACATCGGGTGACGCTCCCTTGAATGCAAAGGGTTTGGACTTAACTTAATGACATTGCCCTTGAGGGAGGGGAAAGCGGATAGCTGCAGATACTAAATGCCTCTACACTCGCTTGGTCTTTCGTGCATCCAGAATCTCATAGTCTATGTTCTTTTCCTCCAGCCGTTTCAGCAAATCCGAGGTGTCTTCATCTACACAGACCACCGCTGGAGATAAACCACTTCGCGCTGCCTCAACAACAGCCTCTCTCACACCATATAGACAGGCAGGCTCGACGCCCACCTTCCTCAACGCAATCAAAGCCTCTATGCCGATAGCACCAACTAGCTGCCTACCCTGGATCACCTTCTTCAATTTGTCGAGGTCGGTCTGCCTCGATCCGCCTCTCTGGATCCCGGGCAGCCTCAAGACGGTTATCCTCCCTATCTCCAGCGGCACTATCCCGACTATGTTTGAGACGCCTACGTCCTCACCTTTTCTGGCGTTGCAGACAGCTACCCCTCTGGCCTCAGCTTTTGAATCATCAGCAGCAAACAGAAGACCATCCTGCATCAACAGCCCAACTTTTTGACCCTCAGCTATGTCGCAATCAGCTACTGCGGCGCAGACCGATATGCCGGCTATCGCCTTCTGCACAGTGTCAGAATAGCTTTGCCATTCCCTGAGTCCCTTTATCATCCAGTCTACACCCTCTTTGGTAACTCTATACTTGGACCGTCCCTCTGACACGAGCCAACCGTCTCTTACCAGCTCCCGCACATAATCCGAGACAGCCTGAGGACTGAGGTCCAGCCTTTCGGCAATGTCCCTCTGCTGTATGTCCGGCTGATTTGTGGCTACCTCGGCCAAAATCTGAAACTTCGTGGCCAGGTTTATGCTTCGCAGTAGCTGCGTCATGTCTAACCCCCACCCAGACTGATACTTTATTAATAATCCACGAGTAGTGTAAGCTATTTTGAGGAGAATTGAAAGAGCGCCCCGAAGCAACACCAAGGCAGGCACATAGGAAGAAATGCGCTCGCATAAAATCTCAATATCCACATCTTGACAATTGGCTGGCTCTAATCTAGTATTCTAGTGGGGTCAAAGCGACAAGCGTAGCATTAAGGCAGGCGTATATTGCCCAAAGCGATTAAGAGGCGAAGTACTACTTCTGTTATTGCTGACCCTACCCCATCCACCCCACTAGCTTCTTTTTTAGGCATCTTTTTGTCACACCTTCACTACCTCTGGGAGGTGAACCTTGCCTAGATTCTCAATAATGCCTAGGGAACCGAAGTTCTTCGACCTCTTCGAGCGGAGTGTAGCCAATGTGGCCACCGCTGCCAAGGAGCTTGCTGACTTCTTCGAGAATTACACAAATGTGCCACAAAAGGTGGCTCGAATGACTGAGCTTGAGCATAATGGTGATGCCATCACTCACCAGGTAATGGAACAATTGCACCGCACCTTCGTGACGCCCCTTGACCGCGAGGATATCGCTCTCCTCACTGAGAATTTGGATGACGTGATGGATTTTATGGAGGGTGCTGCCAACGCCATGCTTCTCTACCGCATCGAGCAGCCCACCACCAGGGCACAGGAGTTGGCAGCCATCCTGGTTGCGATGACCGACGAATTGGTCATAGCTGTGCCGCTTCTTCGCAACCGCTCCAAGATGAAGGAGATATTGGAGCACTGTGTCGAGATCAACCGGTTGGAGAACGAAGCCGATGCTATAGTGCGCTTTGCCCTGGCTGAGCTATTCGATGGCACACCGATCATTGAGGTTATCAAGTGGCGTGAAATCTATGAGCACCTGGAGAACGCCGTCGACAAGGGCGAAGACGTAGCCAACGTCCTCGAGGGCGTGGTGCTCAAGCATGGATGATTCCCTTTTTCTGCTCGTCCTGATCATCATCGCTGCCCTGGGTTTCGGCTTCTCCAACGGTCTCAATGACGCTGCCAATGCCATCGCTACCGTTATCGGCAGCCGCGTCCTCTCCCCCCACAACGCCATCATCATGGCGGCCTTCTTCAACCTCGTAGGAACTCTGAGCGGCGCGCTAGTTGGCGCTTATGTTGCCAAGACAATCGGCAAAGGAATCGTTATGCCCGAAGCGCTTACCTTAGGCACAGTAGTTGCCGGGGTTGTCGCAGCCGTAATATGGGTGGTTGTTGCCACCTACTACGGGATGCCACTTAGCGTGTCCCACTCTTTGGTGGCGGGGTTGCTGGGGGCAGGGATAGCCGCCGCAGGCACAGGTGTTATCGTCTGGGGCACCCTTAACAAGGTGCTACTAGCAGTAATCTTCGCCCCTCTTCTGGGCTTGGCTGGCGGCTTTGGTATTATGGTCATTATCATGTGGCTGTTTCGACGCAGCCCCCCGGACAGGGTGAGCAACATCTTCAGCAAAGTGCAAATCCTCGCCGCCGCCTTCGTGGCTTACGCCCATGGCAAGAACGATGGACAGATGCCAATAGGCATCATCGCCCTGGGGCTGATGATTTATTACGGTAAGGAGCAGTTCGACATCCCACTTTGGGTGATATTCGCCTCTGCAACATCCGTCGCCCTGGGCATTGCCTTCGGCGGGTGGCGGGTAATACGAACAGTGGGCACAAGAATCACCACCCTCCGTCCCGTACATGGCTCCGCCGCCGAGATGTCAGCGGCAGCAGTAATCGAGGCTGCCTCCAATCTGGGTATTCCCGTAAGCACCACCCAATGCATCAGCGGCTCGGTCATAGGTGTGGGCGCCACCAAACGCCTCTCAGCGGTGAGGTGGGGCATAGCACGCAATATGGTGATAGCCTGGATAATAACCTTCCCGATTTGCGCTGGCCTAGGCTGGCTCCTAGAAAAGGCTTTGGGGCTTATTGGCTAGAAGTAAGCTTTCAGTTCTCAGCAAACCCCAAAAGCTGCAACCTTGTTCGAGTTCTTGGGGTTCTAGGTTCTAAGTTAACCTAGAACGTAGAACTTACAACGCAGAACTTAGAACGCTACTTAGAACGTTTCCAAAGCTGAATGCTGATAGCTAAACGCTTGCCTAGAGCTTCACCAGTTTCGCAGTATAGACATCGGGGATGGCCAGAAGCTGCTGGCGCACCTCTTCGTTGACTTCCCTGTCCAGAGCAAGCACCATCAATGCCGGCCCGCGGGGTTCGAGCCGTCCCACCTGCATCGAGCTTATATTGATATCAGCACTGCCGATTACCATACCTACTGCCCCGATGAGGCCGGGACGGTCGAGGTGGTCACTGAATAGCCAATAGCCTCCCGTAGGCACAATATCGATCCAGTAGCTGTTGACCCGAACGATATGCGTTTGCCCCCTCATCAGCGTACCGACCACCGTGGTCGTCCCGACGTCGGTGGTAACCTCGACAGAGATGAGATTGGCGTAGTTCTCACACTTCGCTGTCTTCTGCTCAATTACCTTCAGCCCCCGGCTCTGGGCTATGACGCTGGCGTTCACCAGGTTAACCCGCTCCTCAGTGACCGACTCTAAGAGTCCGCCCAATACCGCCGCCTTGAGAGCCGTATTATCGTAGTCGGCGATCTCGCCCTCGTATTTGATCACAATAGTATCTGTGTGCCCTTCAGCAAGCTGGGCACACAACTTCCCCACATCGGAGGCTACAGCCAGGAAAGGAGTCAATACCGAGGCGGTCTCGGGGGACATCAAGGGGACATTGACCGCATAGCGGGCAGGACGCCCCTTGAGCACAGCTAGAACCTGCTCCGCAACATCCACCGCCACAGTCGTCTGCGCCTCGGCGGTCGAGGCGCCCAGGTGAGGAGTCGCGATGACCTTATCGCTCTTGAGTAGGATATTATCCCCTGCTGGCTCTTCGGTGAAGACGTCTACAGCAGCGCCAGCTACCCTACCCTCTTCAATGGCCTTGTAGAGCGCCCCTTCATCTATTATCCCGCCCCGGGCGGTGTTGATGAACCTTACCGTGGGTTTGACCAAAGACAGCTCCTCGTCCCCTATGAATCCTTTCGTAGCCGCTGTTAGCGGGACATGAACTGTGATGAAGTCAGACCGTCTCAACAACTCCTCCCGCAAGACCAGCTCCACTCCCAGATGATGAGCCTGTTCCTTGGAGACGAAGGGGTCATACGCGATGATCTTCATCTCAAACGCCTTGGCTATTCTTGCGACCTCGGACCCCACACGACCCAGCCCGATTATACCCAGCGTCTTGTTGCGTAACTCGGTGCCAATAAACTCTTTTCGACTCCACTCGCCCGATTTCAGCTTGGTGCAGGCTTGAGGTACATGGCGAGCCAGTGCAAGTAAGAGAGTCAGCGTATGTTCGGCAGTGGATATGACGTTTCCCGCAGGAGCGTTGACTACCACGATCCCCTGCCTGGTTGCCACCTTAAGGTCGATATTCTCTACACCTATCCCGGCGCGGCCGATAACCTGAAGCCTCTGCCCCGCCTCGATAACCTCAGCAGGGACTTTGGTTTCACTGCGAACCACGAGGGCGTCGTAATCGCCGATAACACCTGCCAACTCGTCGGGCTTTAGCCCCAACCTGACGTCCACCGTGGCCTCAGATGTTAGAGCTGCTACTCCCTCATCAGCAATGCGATCTGCAACAAGGATTCTCCAATTCATAACATAAATCTCAGGGTACTATCTGTTGTAGCATCGTGACTCCTGTCACGACGCAGAATCCGTTGCTTCCATGTCACCCTGAGCGAAGCGAAGGGTCTAAAGCATATCAGAGATTCTTCGCCTTCGGCTCAGAATAACAACATGGTGAACGGTTACTATAAATCTCACGGGACTACCGCACCGGGCAGCTTATACCCTAATTTGGGCAAAGCCAAGCGCAACTGTGCGATCACATCATCGACATCAGCCTCAGTCACAAAGCCGAGATGGCCTATGCGAAATATCTTCCCCGCCAAAGTAGCTTGCCCTCCAGCAAGGACTATACCGTGCTCCTCCCTCACAGTATCGACCAGCCTCTTGGAATCAATTCCACCGGGAGAGTTGATAGCAGTAACAGTATCGGAGGCATGTTTCCCATCGGCGAAAAGCGACAAGCCCAGCGACTTCACTCCCTCTCTGGTCCTCTGCCCCAGACGAGCATGCCGGGCGAAGATATTAGCCAATCCTTCCTCAGCCATCATCTCCAGAGCGATCTCAAGAGCATAAAAGACCGAAACGGCCGGAGTCCAGGGGGTTTGACCTTTCTCCAAGAAGTCCTTAGCCGTCGAGAAGTCCCAATAGAAGCGCGGCATCTTGGCTTCAGCATGTGCCTGCCAGCCACGCTGGCTGACGCTGACAAATGCTAGACCAGGGGGTACCATCCACCCTTTTTGCGAGCCGGTGACCACTACATCGCAACCCCAGGCATCAACCTGCAAGTCGATGCAGCCGAGGCTGCTGATGGCATCGACCAACAGCAGCTTATCATACTGTTTGACCACATTGCCGATGGACGCCAGGTCACTGGTTACCCCCGTAGAGGTCTCGTTGTGTGTGACCAGCACTGCCTTGATCTTAGGGTCAGATTCAAGGGCCCGCTTTGCGGCGTCTGGGTCAATAGCCCGTCCCCACTCAAAGCTCAATCGGGTCACCTCGGCTCCGAACCGCTCAGCGATAGTTGCGAATCTATCCCCAAAAACACCGTTGGATAGCGATAGCACCTTATCCCCTGGGGACAGGGAATTAACAATGGCAGCCTCCATAGACCCTGTGCCCGAGGAGGTGAGTATCAAAACATCACCCTTCGTCTGAAACAACTCCTTGAGCCTTGAGGTCACTCGATGGATTAGCGCCCCAAATTCCTTCCCCCGATGGTTGATCATCTGTTTGCTCATCGCCTGGAGAACATTCTCGGGGCATGGGGTGGGCCCTGGAATACGAAGACTCACAGATTTCCTCCTTACAAGACTAACCTAAATATAACCTAAGCAGTTAAAGCGGTCAAGCCAGTAATGTTGCATAGAACGAGCCATTCTGCTAGAATTTGCACTGAATGGAGAGCATTGTGATAAATTCCCCGGTCCTTGTCCTAAACCAGAATTACGAGCCGCTCAATGTTTGCCGGGCACGGCGGGCGGTTGTGCTGCTCTGGGGAGGCAAGGCTGAGGTTCTGGAGAATAACTCGGACATTATGCACAGTCCCTCCATTGCTATACCTGTGCCATCGGTAATCCGCCTTGCTTACATGATCAAGCGGCCGCGCATGCAGCGGAGATTGAGCCGACGCGAGGTTTTCATTCGAGACGATTACACCTGTCTGTACTGTGGCAAACAGACAAGGGAACTCACCATAGACCATGTTATGCCGCGCTTCCTCGGAGGCGCACATGCCTGGGACAATTTGGCGAGCGCGTGCAAAGTGTGTAACCAGCGTAAGGCAGGGCGTCCACCCGAAGTAGCCAAGATGAAGCTCCTACGCAAACCCTCCACACCACCCCCAGGCCGTTACTACCTCATGTATCAATGCCCCGAAGGACGTCCTGATTGGCAAAAGTACATCGAAAATTGGTAACAAAAGTTAACTTCGCAAAGCCCATAAACTTGACAACGCTGCCGAGATTGCTATAATCATAATGCCTATCGACCCTTCGGGGCGGTAAGGAGTAATTGTTCTTTCAAAAACTAGTCGCTTGGATCGGGCACGACCGAGACGGCAAAATATCGAACCTCGAATTCGCTGGTGATAAAGTCTTCTTGGGTCATGCCTGGGAAGGCTTTTTTGATTGATAGAAATGAGCAACAAAAACACCGATATCCCGGAGATAGAAGTCGGCTTCATCGGGGCAGGTACGGTAGGCACTGCTCTCGCAGTAAGGCTGAGTGGCAAGGGCTATCCTGTGATAGCAGTTGCCAGCCGTAGCAAGTCGTCGGCTGACAAGCTGGCGGCAGGTGTGCCTGGCTGCAATTCATACGAGACAAAACAGGCGGTTGCCGATGTCGCTGAGCTCGTCTTCATTACCACCCCCGATGATGCCATCACACAGGTGGTTGCCGAGATCGAGTGGCATCCGGGACAAAGCGTGGTTCACTGTAGCGGCGCCGACTCCCTGGATTCCCTGGAACCGGCGAGGAGAGCCGGTGCCCGGGTCGGTGGTTTTCACCCCTTGCAGACTTTCGCCAGTGTCGCTCATGCCATAGAAAACCTCCCTGGCTCCACGTTCGCCCTGGAGACAGATGGTGAGTTGCTGGAAACATTGAAGCAAATGGCTTCAGCACTCGGAGGGACCTGGATAAGGCTAGGAGCAGGCGACAAGGTGCTCTATCACGCTGCAGCGGTTTTCGCCTGCAACTATCTGGTTACCCTGGTGAAACTGTCTACTGATCTCTGGCGGGTCTTCGGGGTGTCTACACCCGAGGCCACTCGCGCCTTGATGCCGCTGCTTGGCGGCACCCTGAACAATGTGGAAAATGTTGGGCTGCCCAATTGCCTCACCGGGCCCATTGCCCGGGGGGATCTGGGAACTATAAAGAAGCACCTTATAGCGTTAGAGAAGTCGGCCCCGGCGCTGCTATCCACCTACCGTGAGCTGGGACTGCAGACCATCCCTATAGCTTTGGACAAGGGCAAAATCGATAGCGAGAGAGCCGAGGAGATGCGTCAATTGCTAGGATAAACAGAGCAGGAGGCATGTAACATGAGAACGATGCTCAAGAGCAAGATCCACTGCGCTACTGTAACCGAGGCCAACATCCAGTACGAGGGAAGCATCACCATCGACAAGGACCTCATGGAGGCGGCAGACATCCTCCCCTACGAGCAGGTTCATGTGCTGGATATAGACAACGGTTCTCGTCTGGAGACATACGTTATAGAGGGGGAGCGCGGTTCCGGGGCGATCTGCATCAATGGAGCCGCCGCCAGGCTAGTCTCCGCGGGAGACAAGATCATCATCATCTCCTACCAGACTATTTCCGAAGCCGACGCAGTCAACCTCGTACCCAAGCTGGTCTACGTTAACTCGCAGAATGCCATCATACAGAAACAGAGGGAAGTCTATTCAGCCATCAAGGGCAGCTAGGATGTTGTCCAAAAACGTCTCTCCGTGTAGCGTCCCGATTCTTATCGGGACGGAGAATTCGTTGCCACAGGAGTGGCAACGCTACCTTTTATCAAACGTCCGGGGAGGAAGATGATGAGGGTTAGCATTACTCAAATAAGAGGAATGAAGCAAAAGGGCGAGAGGATCGCCATGCTTACCGCCTACGATTACGCTACAGCCAAGCTCATTGATGAAGCAGGAATACCGCTAATACTGGTCGGCGATAGCCTGGGCATGGTAGTCTTGGGCTATGAGTCAACCATCCCGGTGACCATGGATGAGATGATCCATCACACCAAAGCAGTGGTAAGAGGGACCACGCGAGCGCTGGTAGTGGGCGACATGCCGTTTATGACCTATCAGGTCTCCGTTGATGATGCCCTGCGTAACGCAGCCAGATTCATTCAAGAAGGAGGAGCCCAGGCGGTCAAGCTCGAGGGTGGCGAGAATGTGGCGGAGACGGTGAAGCGAGTTGTCTCCTCTGGCATCCCTGTGATGGGACATATCGGCCTCACCCCCCAATCGATACACCAGCTTGGGGGATTCAAGGTGGTGGGCAAAACTACGGAAGCAGCGATTCGCCTGATGAACGACGCCAAGGCACTCGATGAGGCTGGCGTCTTCGCCATTGTACTTGAGTGTGTACCCAAGCCGTTATCCAAACTCATTACCGAGAAAGTCAGCGTGCCTACCATTGGCATCGGCGCTGGCAAGTACTGCGACGGCCAAGTACAGGTAATCAGCGACCTCTTGGGCCTCTACACCGACTTCGTGCCCAAACATGCCAAGCAATTCGCGCGATTATTTGAAATCATCAAGAGCGCTACTGCCGACTACATTGCCGAAGTGCAGACAGGCGCCTTCCCCACCGAGAAACAGAGCTATGCTATGGACAAGAGCGTCCTGGCTGAGCTTAAGAAGTCCCTGTAGAAGCACTCCGTTTGACGATGAAACTCCTGTACGAAATTGAGGAAGTGAAGAGATGGCGGCGCAAGCTCAGCGGCTCAGTGGGCTTCGTCGCCACCATGGGGTACCTGCATGAGGGACACATCGAGCTGGTTCGCCGGGCACGGGCCGAGAACAAGAACGTCGCCGTCAGCATCTTCGTCAACCCCACCCAGTTCGGCCCCCATGAGGATTTCGCCGCCTATCCCCGCGACCCCGACCGAGACCTCTCTTTGCTTAAACAAGAGAAGGTAGACGTGGTCTTCATGCCCGACGCCGAAGAGATTTACCCTGCCCAATCCAGCACCTGGGTGGAGGTTGGAAACATCGCCGAGCGGCTGGAGGGCGCTTTTCGACCCGGCCACTTCCGCGGCGTGGTCACGGTGGTCGCCAAGCTATTTGGCATTGTTGAGCCCACTAGAGCCTACTTCGGGCAGAAGGACGCCCAGCAACTGGTGGTGATCAGGAGGATGGTCTCCGACCTCAACATGAACGTCAAGGTCGTCGCTGTGCCCACTGTGAGGGAGCTTGACGGGCTGGCCATAAGCAGCCGCAACGTGTATCTCGACCCCGAGGAAAGGGAATCGACAGTGGTACTCTACAAGGCATTGATTACGGCACTGAGGCTCTGGAAGAAGGGCGAAAGAAACGCCGAGCTACTCAGCAAGGAGATGACCTCGCTGATCGAGGACGAGCCCAGGGCCACCATCGACTACGTGAGCATTGCCGATCCGGCAACGCTGGAGGAGCTTGAGCAGATCGAAGACCACGCACTGGTTTCGATAGCGGTTAGAATCGGTAAGACGAGGCTCATTGACAGCATGATGCTGGGAAAGTAAAAGACTCCGGTCCCTGCGGTCCGGATCGAGTTGAGGGGGTGGTGGAGATTTGTCTCCCCCATCCCCTTTGTGGTAAACTGGGGGTTTGGAAGGAGTCTCCCCGTTGAAAATCCTCATCACCAATGATGATGGCATCGCCGCCCGGGGTCTATGGGCGCTTGCTGAGGAACTCAAGAATATAGCTGAAGTAATTGTGGTCGCCCCGGACCGGGAGCAGAGCGGGGTGGGTACCTCGGTTACCCTGCACCAGCCGCTGAGAGTGAGACCGGTGGAACCCATGGTGGCCGGTATCGAGACCTACGTCGTGGAAGGCACCCCTGCCGACAGCGTTATCATTGCCCTGAAGATGCTACTGAAAGACAAGATAGACCTGGTGGTCTGCGGTATCAACGAAGGTTCAAACCTGGGCACCGACGTCCTTATCTCGGGGACGGTGGGTGCTGCCTTCCAGGCCCACTTCTACGGGTTGCCGGCGATCGCTATCTCGGTAGCTTCCTTCGACAATCTGCACTTTGAAGTTGCCAGCAGAATCTGCTCCCTCCTGGCCCAGCAGCTTGCCGCCGGCAAATTGCCCCCGAGGTTGCTACTGAATATCAACCTGCCCAACCTGCCCCTCGATCAGATTGCGGGGATCGAGATCACGGAACTCGGCGAACGCAGCTATACCGACGCGGTCAAGAGAGGCAGCGTCAAAGCGGGCCACGATGGCAAGAGAGATTACTACTGGATTGTGCACGGCGAACCCCAATCCAAGGAGGATAAAGGGACAGACGTCTGGGCATTAAGGCACAAGAGAATCTCCATTACCCCCCTTCACTACGACCTGACCAGCCATGAGCAGCTTGCATCGCTTGAAGGAGTGTGCTCCTCGCTGTGCCAAGAGCTGTCTTCGAGCAGGCTCGGTTGACACAGATAGGGGCTTGGGCTAGAATCTCCTGTGATGCCGAGGTAGCTCAGGTGGTAGAGCACTTGACTGAAAATCAAGGTGTCAGCGGTTCGACTCCGCTCCTCGGCACCGCCGAAGTGGCGGAATGGCAGACGCGGCAGTCTCAAAAACTGTTGGGGGGCGACTCCCGTGCCGGTTCGAATCCGGCCTTCGGCACCAGTGCCGAGTAGTGTAGTGGTAGCACACGGGACTTTGGATCCTTAGGCCCAGGTTCGAATCCTGGCTCGGCAGCCACCCTCTAAGCGCAGCTTTCTCCAAACACCGTAGTCGAAGGACATGGTGTTTTTCCATCTGCACAAGCAGCAACCGAAATCGAGAGTCCTTTGATGCCAAGCACATGGGATGTCAGGATAGCTTCCCCTCAAAAGCTAACTAGAGCGTTGCACGATTTCCTGGATGAGCGCGGCTATCTATGCGAATACGAGCCGTCGGAAGCCGAGCCCAACGCTATTAGCAGCAAGGCTATCTTCAAGAGCGAACTCATCGGAAAGAGAGATTCCCCGAGGTGCGACATGGCCTACATCGTGTTCGGCCTTCTTCTCTTACCTACAATCTTGTTAACGGGTCTGGGTATAAGATTCCTGAAACAAAGTCGGTATTATCTGAGAACGATTGCCAGGATAACCGTAGAGGGGGAAGTCTATCCCGCCAAGGGCGGAGGACAAGGCGCCGTCCAAAGTGAGGTGCTAGATGTAGTCAGCGATGCCAGGGTCACGCTTGACATGACAGCAGGCGTCGCCCAAGGTGACTACGAGATAGTGAGACCCACCGAAGACAAGCGTAAATTGGTGAGGCTTGCGGAAGAACAGCGGGAGCTTGAAAGGCAGCTCTCCGAGCTTCTGGCCACGATAGCCCTGCCCAAAGTGGACGTCTCACGGTAATGCTGACCGTGTCGATATTGATTGACATAGCCACCCGTGCTATACTTAAGCGCGCGAAACCCTAACAACGGTACAACAATCTTAAAGTCTGAAGACCACGAGAAAAACGCTCCCCGATAGCTCAATGGTAGAGCGGGCGGCTGTTAACCGCTAGGTTGTAGGTTCGAGTCCTGCTCGGGGAGCCAGCGACATTTTAGCT
>Ga0209979_1001975_pt1 | contig 20711 bp, 20 predicted proteins | sample AnhtaG_FD_183114 | JGI IMG/M metagenome (GOLD analysis project Ga0209979, IMG submission 183114) | Deep subsurface microbial communities from Anholt, Denmark to uncover new lineages of life (NeLLi) - Anholt_01485 metaG (SPAdes) (version 2) | ecosystem: Environmental > Aquatic > Marine > Oceanic...
AACATGAGGGCCATTATCAATAATAGAAGAAGGGGCGATATGACCACCAACACGAAGGTCACCCGGGACCTTAAGATGTGCCGCGTCTCCTTCCTCATTACCGAGAGGGTTCTCTTCATTCCCCAATCACCTCACCGCCTGGCCCCTCGGCAACCTGCTTCTGAATCAGAGAGACGAAGGAGTCCTCCAGGCGTGGTTTGGTTTGCCTGATGTCCTGGGCAGCTATTCCACGCTCGGCTAGCTCCCGTGTGATGAGCTGGATACCCTCTGTGCCGTTGCTGACGATGACGTGAAGCAGGTCACCATAGGTCTGGATCTCCAGGACTCCTTTCAACCCCCTGATAGCCTCTCTCACCCTCCCCAGATCGGCTGTCCTCACCTCGATGAGATCGCCAGCTACCCGTTGCCTGATAACCTCTGGCTCGTCGCAGGCGATGAGCCGCCCTTGGAACATAAGTGCCACCCGGGAGCAACGCTCGGCCTCATCCATGTAAGGGGTGGTGACCACAAGGGTCACCCCGGAGAGGTGTAGCTCGGTAAGGATGTCCCAGAACTCCCGGCGCGATATCGAGTCCACCCCCGTGGTGGGCTCATCCAGGAGCAACAGCTCCGGTTGGTGCAGGAGGCAACAGGCAAGGGCCAACTTCTTTTGCATGCCTCCTGAAAGCTTCCCCGCCGGCCTATCCTGAAACTCGGTGAGGCGGGAAAAGGCCAGCAGCCGGGCGATCCTTGCCCCTCTCTCCCCAACGCCCATGCCAAAGATATCGGCGAAGAAATGGAGGTTCTCCTTGACCGACAGGTCCCCATAAAGGCTGAACTGCTGCGGCATGTAACCGATGCGCTTCTTCACCTCCTCGGGCTCCTTCACCGTGTCATAGCCAGCCACTCTCACCCTGCCGCTTGTGGGGTCCATAATCGCCGCCAGCAGGCGAAGGGTGGTTGTCTTGCCTGCCCCGTCAGGGCCGACAAGGCCCAGTATCTCCCCCCTCTTCACCGCCAGGCTGAGCGCGTTAACGGCAAGGGTGTTGCGGAATTTTCTGGTCACGTTTTCCACTTCGATAATATTCTCGCTCATACTATCCCCAGAATCAGGCATGTCTCCTCTTCCACCAGCGCAAAAACCAGAGGGTGGCTACAGCACCGACGACGGTAAAGATCATGGTGTAGGCCAGCCTCCCGGCGCCACCAAACCCCATCCATCCCCCCTCAAGCCATGCTCCGGCACCAAAGAGCAGGGCGATACCGACACACGCCCCTATCTCAACCCTCAGCCCATAGGGAGGATTGCTCCGAATTATCATCCCCCCTAACGTCCCGATAACAATGCCAATGATGATCCACGCAATTGCGAGAACGATCAGACCTGCCATATCATCCTCCATTTCTACTTAATCTGCCCACTTCCCTCCGCCGCTTATATCCTGGGCCGCGTTTCGAGATAAAGGTCTCGCCACTGGGGGCTAGCACCTTACCTCCCTCTTTTTTAATGCCGCAACGATAAAAACCTTGAGTTAAGCTAATATCGCCATTTGCCACCCCTCCAAAATTCCAAGATATAGGTGTTAACATGGCTGAGTGGCCGCGCCGTGTGGCTAGATGGAGCGACAGGATCGAGAGCTACAATCAGCCTAGCACCTTCCCCCAATGGTTGTCAAGCTCGTCCCTCCGCAAAGTCTTTGAGAGAGCTATTGACAGATACGTAGTTGTCTGCTACTCTGCTATCACAACGCCCGCCAAGCGCGGAAGAAAGGAGTTATCTAAATGGAAGCGTATTGCATGAAGTGTCGCGCCAAGAGGGAGATCAAGAATCCCAAATCAATCGTGATGAAGAATGGCCGCCCGGCGACTCAGGGCGTGTGCCCTGTGTGCGGCACGAAGGTCTACCGCATAGGCAAGAGGTGATCGCCTTTTGCTAATCGGCCAAAACTGCTGCCAGATATCACGCAGGCACAAGAACAGGGCCGGGCATCCCCAGTCGGATACCCGGCCCCCTGTGTTTTGGGCCCCCAGCCTTAGTTGCGCGGGAGTTCTTGCCTTACAGTCGGCGGACTGCCCGCCTACCCGATCTGGGCCACACCTTCAACCTTCATCTTTCGACACTCATATGGAGGCGATGATGGCGAATTTTGGCGGCGATTCATAGCAGGGCTGCCAAGGAGGTCTTAAGGAGGATGGTGATGATTAGACAGGCTACCGAGGAGGATATTCCCCGTATCCTTGAGCTTTACCGTGAATTGGCTATCACCACCTCTGAAGTTGAGCTGAGCTGGAGCCCTTCTCCAGATGATTACCGACGGGTCTTAGCTGAGATTTGCGCTGCTCCAGGACATGAGCTTTTGGTTGCCGAAGACCAGGGTCAGGTTGTAGGCACGATGGTGCTCCTCATTGTGCCCAACCTTTCGCATGGCGCTTGCCCTTGGGCCCTAGTGGAGAACCTCGTCATTGGTCACGAGCAGCGGCGCCGAGGGTTGGGCAGACTGCTCATGGATTATGCCATGGCCCGGGCTAGAGATGCGGGATGCTGTAGGATCGTGCTGAGCAGCGACAAAAGGCGCCATGAGGCGCACCGGTTCTATCGCTCACTGGGCTTCCAGGCCTCGGCCCATGGGTTTCGCCTCCACTTTTGATGGCTGACGGGTCTAGCGTTGCTCAGGCCCTGACAATCGCCTTTCCCTTTGCAGTGCACAAACTAGCGTTTTGTGCAACGAGGACTGCGAAACTTCATTTCTCAGTGCGGGGACTCTTGCGAGGGAGCAGGGTTTGCGGCCACAATTTGACAAGCGGCGACGCTCGTGCTAGGCTCGTGGCGCAGGAGTTTCGCATACAAGGGCCCTGCAAATGGCTGGTGAACAGTCCGCCCCTGGCAGCTCCACCCCTCAACGTGCATTGGAAGCGTGGGGGAATCGATCTGATGGAATGCTTAAGCCCTAACGCTTCTTACCTGGCAGGGTGAGAAACCTCAGCTGCAAGATTGAGAAGGTAGCTAACAATACCTGGAGGGTAGTTATGGCGAGAAAGGTTGGTATAGTTGGTGCAGGGGTTACCCCCTTCAAGGGCCGATGGATAGAAAAAACCTATTATGAGCTGGCCCAGATGGCTGCCATGAGCGCCATGCAGGATGCCGGGCTGGAACCAAAGGATGTGGATGCAGCGTTTTATGGCATTTACAACGATATCTTTGAGAGAACCTGCATTCCTGAGCACCCTCTGCAAGGGATAATAGGCCTCCAGAACAAGTTTGGCATCCGTATCTCCAATGGTGGAGCTACAGGCGCCTACACGATGTCGGCGGCCCACGCCTATGTGGCAGCGGAGAGGTTCAATACCGTCTTAGTCTTGGGGGTGGAGAAGGCAACGGACTGTTTCGATTTTCTGTCAATGTCGGCTACCCCAGAGGTGATCAAGACGATCGGCTGGTCTGGCGACAGTTTCTTCGAGCAGAAGTTAGGCTGGTCAGCTTCAGACAGCTACGCCGAGGTGGTCCTGGCCTACATGGACGAGCATCCGGGGGATCTAAAGCCGGAGGTCACTGCCCAGATTTCAGCACTGCTCAGCCAGCAGGTGAGAGCCAATCCTTATGCCCAAAGGCAGTTTGATCAGGTAACCCCTGAAGAGGTAATGAACTCCAGACTTGTGGTCTACCCGTTCAGGGAACTGGAGATTTGTGTCTATAGTGAGGGCGCCGCTGCCCTGATACTTGCCGAGGAGGGGACAGCTAGGGCCATTTCTAGAAACACCGGGCAGCCTGTGGTCTGGATAACGGGCGTTGGGGAGGCCAATGAGCATTCCTTCGCTGGCAAGAACCAGAAGGTAATGTCTCGAATCATGTCCGACCACCTGGGTTCTCGCCGCGCCTATGAGATGGCCGGAATAGAAGACCCGCTCAAAGCAATAGACGTCGTGGAGCTTCACGACGCCTTCGTGCACCAGCTCGAGATCAGTATGGCGGAGTTCGGCTTCGTGCCGCTGGGAAGGGCTGATGCCCTCATCGAGGACGGCATCATGACACCGGGGGGCGAGCTCCTGGTGAACCCCTGCGGCGGGCTCATCTACTGCGGGCATGCCGTGGGTGCGAGCAATATAATGTCTGCCTGGTCCGCTAGGAGCGAGCTTATCAGGAGAAAGCTCCGGACGGCTCTTGTCCATGGCACGGGTAGCACCGTTGCCCAATACACTGCCTGCCTGATTCTTGAACACGAATGAGAACAAGGGGGAAGCTAGCCATGGTGGAGAAGAAAATAGTGCGCTCGGAATATATACCCGATGCTGAAACCAGGACTTTAACCATTTCCGGTAAAGATTACCTCGAGGTGAACGATGCGATGTTCACCTTCTATCGGAGGAGCATGGGCGAGCTTTCGCCGTTCTTCCTGGCGCTGCGGGACGAGAAGAGGGTGTTGGGCTGTAGGTGCATCAAATGCGGCATAGTGAGGGTGCCCCCCTTCATGACCAGATGCCCCGATTGTAATTTTGCGCTCACAGAGCTGGTCGAGGTAGAGCAGGCGGGTGTAATGAATAGTACTCCACCCATCACCTATTTCGCCACCTCAATATTTCAACATATGGCTCCCTTCGGTAGGGGCCGAGTGATCTTGAAGGGAGCCGACACAGCCCTGAGCATAAACGTCTATACCACCACAGGCATCCTGGTACCGGGGCTGGTCAGGAAAGGCACCGAGGTGAAGGTTATCTTCAGGGATAATCGCGTTGGCGCTATCACCGATATCTTCTGCGTGCCTACTTCAGAGCTAACCAAGGAGCAGATCGCCAGGAAAGGGCTTCAAGAGTCAGAGCTCGACTGGGGTGCTGCTGTAGAACCTGGGCTTCCCAGGGCCGATGACAGGGATGTAACTGCCTACAAAGATGCCCTCGAGGCGCTGCAGGACATTGCAGCGCAAATGAACGAGACGGAGCGAGCCCGCAAGGATATCGCTGGCTGGAAGCGGAGTATACAGGTTAAGACCACGGGTGGTCAGTTCGCCATTGAGATTGACGACGGCGACTTCAGGGTCGAGGAGAAAGCGCTAGAGGCACCTGACTTTGTGATGGTCTGCGAAGATCCTAAAACCCTCCTCGATGGCCTAGCTTATAGGGGTGCCCTCACCGACTCTGTTATCATGAAGAAGCTTTGGATCAGCAAGAATATGGAGTTCACCACCATCTTCAAGCTGGACAGGATGGCGCGATCCCTGGCTAGAGCTAGGAAGACATGATGCGAAATGTGTGATATGATTTCAGTGTCTGGCTTTGCCGAGATGGGGAATTGCCCCCGCTACCCACGCCGCTAACCCAGGAGGTCTGACATGCCCAAAGAGAAGGTTTATCCCAGCTTTGCCGAGGCGGTAGCCGATATCCCTGACGGTGCCACCGTCATGATCGACGGCTTTGGCGGCGCCGGTGGTATGCCCGAGTATCTCCTCCATGCCCTTCGCGACCAGGGTGCCAAGGAGCTCACCATCATTGGCAACACTGCCGGCCTCGGTGGCACCTTCGGCGTGAAACCGGGGCGTACTTATATCGACCCCAGCATCCTGGTGGAGAACAGACAGGTTAAAAAGGCCATCGCCTCCTACCCCTTTTCTCCATCGCCCTCAAGGCCCACTGTCTTCGAGAAACAGTGCCTGGCCGGGGAGGCTGAGCTGGAACTGGTTCCCCAGGGGACACTGGCGGAGAGGATCAGGGCTGCAGCGGCGGGAATCGAGGGGTTTTACACCCCTACCGGCGTGGGCACAGTTATCGAGCAGGGGAAGGAGAAGAGGGTCATCGGGGGCAAGGAGTGCCTCCTCGAGTTGCCCCTGAGGGCAGATTACGCCCTGATCAGAGCCCATAAGGCGGACAGGATGGGGAACCTGGTGTTTCGAGGGACCTCCAGGAGCTTTAACGCCATAATGGCTACGGCGGCAAGGGTCACCATCGTTGAGGTAGACGAGATTGTGGAGCCCGGGGAGCTCGACCCCGAGACTGTGGTCACCCCTGGAATATATGTGCAGCGCATCGTGAAGAGGGCAAAGGGAGATGAAGCAGAGGCTTGATAGGGAAACCATTGCTATGAGGGTAGCAAAAGAGTTCCAGGATGACAATGTGGTTAACCTGGGCATCGGCATCCCAACCCTAGCCTCCAACTACATCCCTGAGGGGAGAAGGGTCATCTTTCATACCGAGAATGGCGCCCTGGGCTTCGGTCCCATCGCCTCCGAGGAGGAACAAGACATCGACCTCATCAACGCCGGGGGGCAATTTGTGACCCGCCTTCCCGGCATGTCCTTCTTTCACCATGCCGATTCCTTCGCCATGATCAGGGGAGGGCATATCGACATAACGGTGTTAGGGGGGTTTCAGGTGTCGGAGAAGGGCGACCTTGCCAACTGGCTCTCGCCGGAAAGGGGGGTGGGCAACATCGGGGGCGCCATGGACCTGGCGGTGGGCTCGGAGAAGGTGATCGTGGCCATGGAGCACACCATGAAAAATGGTGTGCCCAAGATCGTCAGGGAGTGCAGCTATTCTCTCACCGGCAAGGAGTGCGTGAGCCTCATCGTCACCGATCTGGCGGTTATCGAGGTCACCCCCCATGGGCTGGTGCTGAGGGAAGTCGCCCCAAGCTGGAGCGCGGAGGAGGTTCAGGCCCTAACCGAGCCCCAGCTGTTGGTGGCCGAGGACCTCAAGGAAATCGAGCTTTAGACGGAGGGCAGCCAGTCCAGGGGATATTTGGCCCATAGCCGTCTTGAGTCGGTGCAGGTAGGTCATCTGCAAAGCTATCGTTGGAAGGACTGCGCACCAAAACCGAGTGATTCACGCTACCTCACACCTCCTTTCGACCGCCGAAGGCAACTTTACAACTGCAAAGTGAAAGTCAAGGCACAGTCAGACCCCTCGCTCAAGAAGCCCAAAATGCAGGCTGTGATATCTTGATAGTCAACACAAATTAAGCCATCGCTACCAGCGCAGAGCAAACGAACCATAATCCAAACCCGATGAGCAACAGAGCGCTTGTCGCAAGGAGTATGTTCTGCACCCTTCTTCCCCATAAATGGCCAGTCCTGTAGACCAGGAAAGAGACGAACGAGAGCCACACCAAATCACATAGCCAGTGAACGGGGATGAGCAAGGCAAGGCCCATCCGGCCAAAAGCCATTGAGCCCGCTATAAGGGCAGCCCCGACGGTTGCCCACCACAACAGGAAGTAGGGATTGACGATGCTGGTAGCTATCCCCGCCACTACCGAGTTGAAGGGCAACTCTTTTTTGCTTTCTATGACTGCTGTCCTCAGCCTCAACACGCTCAAACCCATGAAGAGGAGGACGATTCCCCCAGCAATGCTCACTCCGAGTCTCACAGCCTCAATGTGAAGAAAGGAAATAAAGCCGAAATATAGGAGCAAGATCAGGGGCACTTCCACCAGACCGTGGCCTACGGCAACCAGCGCTCCAGCGAATTGAGACCTGTAACTCTTGGCTACGGTCACAGCAAACACGGGACCTGGCATCATGACCCCTGACATGGAGATCCCCACCACGGTAAGCAAGAATGGCAACATAGGAAGATTGTGTATCTAAGATTTGGCGTGAAGGGCTGGATGTGTTTATCCGCGGTTTCCCATATCAACCAGTGTGGCTATGCTAAGCCCCTGCTGGCTGGCTGTCAAGGCCTCTGCTGCTCCGCTAGCGTGACCTAAGTTATCCCAGCCTCCACCATTGCCTCTTGACAACCCACCTGTGTTGTGATAGCTTCTTGGCGGCTACGGGAATACGATTCTCTGAGAAGATCATCCCCTAGAGAGACCTCTCTTTGTAGCCAGCCCCTATCTCTAGAGGAGGAGGCGATTGAGGAGGTGCTTCACTTTGCTGCCTCGAATAGCAGTCGTCCGCAAAGCATTTGAATGACCTTCCAATAGTACCATTGGTCGAGTTTACATAAACGTCGTAACGTGGTACGAAGCAAAGGGACGCAAAGGCGCCTGAAAGTGCTGGCTGTGTTGGGAGGCACACAAAATGAGAGGCCATCGCAAGACAAAAGACCAACTCACAGATGAATTGGCACAAATGCGCCAACGAATTGCTGAGTTGGAAAGGGTAGAAGCCGAGCGCAAGCGGGTGGAGGAGGCGCTGCGTGAGAGCGAGGAGAGATACCGCGCTATTGTGGAACAAGCGGCGGACGCAATTGTGCTCGTTGACGCAGAGACCGGAGCACTGGTGGACTTCAACGACCGGGCGCATGAGAACCTCGGTTATACGCGCGAGGAACTCCAAAAGCTCAAGACACCCGACTTTGAGGTCATTGAGTCTGCTGAGGAAGTCGCGGAGCATATCGAGAAAATCGTCAAGCAGGGGACCGATACCTTTGAAACGAAACATAGGACAAAGAGCGGCGAGATACGGGACGTCGAAGTAAGCTGCAGGGCTATTTCCATTGGTGGGAGAAACTTCGTTCAGGCCATATGGCGCGACATCACCGAGCGCAAGCGGGCGGAGGAAGAACTGCGCGAGAGTGCGAGAAGGATAAGAGAGCTATCGATAACTGATGAACTAACAGGGCTCTATAACCGCCGCCACTTCTACGAAGTACTCGAAACTGAGATGTACCGCGTCCAGCGCTATGGTCATTCTTTATCTGTGGTAATGCTCGACCTTGACGGGTTCAAAGAGTACAATGACACGTTCGGGCACACTAGCGGCGATGCCGTCCTGAAATCCTTTGCCCAAACGCTCAAGTCAGCATTGAGGAGGACCGATACAGCTTTCCGCTACGGCGGTGATGAGTTTACCATCATCCTGCCGCTAACAGGTGCTGAGAGAGCCAGGAAGATTGCAGATCGTATCAGATCAAAATGGTTACAAGCACCTAAAGCGGAAAAGCTCGTTCTGGAAACCCCTCTCGGGCTCAGTGCCGGAGTGGCTGAGTACCCTGAGAATGCTGAAACAGCGGATGGTCTGGCATTCCTGGCCAACACTGCCCTCTACCGTTCCAAGAGGGAGGGAGGAAACAAATCTACACTGGTGTCCGATCTGGGGGCACTCAGACCAGACGTCGTGGACAGGGCAACGCTGGACCAGGTCTATGCCCTATCGGCTACGGTAGACGCCAAAGACCCATACACCTATGGTCACTCGAAGAGGGTGGCCACCATATCAGAAATGATGGGCAAAGCTATCGGGCTATCACAAAAGGAATTAGCGGACCTGAATGCGGCTGGTCTCCTCCACGATATTGGCAAGGTGGGTGTCACTGGCGCAATCCTAACTAAGCCTGCTAAGCCGACAAAGGATGAATGGAAACTCATAAGGAAGCACTCTGCTGAAGGCGCAAAGATAGTTCGGTATGTTAGGGAACTAACAGCGTTGGTGCCCATGATCCGGCACCACCACGAGTGGTATGACGGCACGGGATACCCGGATGGATTGAAGGGCGAAGATATACCTCTTGGTGCCAGAATCTTAGCCATAGCTGATGCCTATGACACTATGACCACAGCCCGTACTTATAGGTATGTCGTGTCTCAGGAAGAGGCACTTGAGGAGCTCAGACGATGTTCCCGCACCCAGTTTGACCCCGAGCTTGTGGAGGCGTTCTCCCGGGCCATGGATGAGGCTGCAAGGCAGGACTAGACACATCGGTCCATCTTGTTCAGCCGGCCCTTATCTTTTAGACCCCCGAGCTTTAGTTGCCTGGGCGCTTTTGCCTCCTCTTCAGCCCTGGCCCACTCCTCCTCTACCCTCTCCTTCCTAACCTTAACCCGCTGGCGGTAGATTCAATCCTTTAGTCCCCGAGAAGCCCCGTCCGATAGTCGTCCCGGCTCTCCATGCTGAGCTTCTCCGGTACCTTCTCCTCCTTCCATGTCTCAAGAGTCCTCGCTATTGACAGTTGTCAAGGGCTGCCATAAGATTGGTGGTCGAAAGGGATGAGGGCGGTCGCTTCCAAGGGGACAATAAAGAGTTAAGGGGTGAATATGATGTCGATGGCATTGGAAGGGATAAGAGTCATAGACCTTACTCGCTTGGCGCCGGGACCCTATTGCACCATGTTCCTGGCCGATCTGGGGGCCGATGTGATCAAGATTGAGCCTGGGGGAGGCCGAGCCGCGATAGCATTTTTGCGTCAAACCGCCGAGGAGGAAGAGAGGAGAAGGGCTTACAATGCCGAAGAGCGTAACAAGAAGAGCATCGTTCTGAACTTGAAGATGGAGGAGGCGCAGAAGGTCTTCTATAAGCTCGCCGAGAAGGCCGATGTCATTATAGAGGAGTTCAGACCAGGGGTAGTAAAGCGCCTCGGCGTTGACTACGATATCATAAGCAAAATAAACCCGAGGATAGTCTACTGCTCGCTCACCGGCTATGGCCAGGATGGGCCGTATCGGGAGCTCGCCGGGCACGATGTGAACTACATATCCACGGGTGGAGCCCAAAGCATGCTTGGCGAGCCCGGAGGCAGGCCTGTGGTGCCCACCAACATCATAGCTGACTTTGCGGCAGGGGGCATGCATGCCGCCATAGGCATACTCGCCGCTCTGTTGGCCAGGGAAAGGACTGGGAAGGGGCAGCATGTTGACATCGCCATGCTGGATGGAGTGGTTTCGCTGATGCATGCCGAGGCGGCGATGTATTTCTCCACTGGCCAGGTCCCCGGCTTGGGCCACATCCTGATGTTCAGCGGGGCTCCCCACTATGGAGTCTACCAGACAAAGGATGGCAAATATATCAGCCTTGGCGCCCTCGAGCCCTGGTTCTACGAAAACCTGTGCCGGGCGCTGGGTAGGGAGGATTTCATCCCCGATCACTGGACAGGCGGAGAGAAGTGGGAGGAGATTGCCTCAGCCTTCAGGCAGATATTCCTCACCAAGACAAGGGATGAATGGGTGGAAATCCTGAGGCAGATCGATACCTGTGCTGCCCCTGTTTACTCACTGGACGAGGCCTTCTCCGACCCACAGGTGCTTCATCGCAACATGGTTGTGGAGATCGAGCACCCAACACTGGGAAAGGTTAAGCAGGTAGGGATCTCCATCAAGCTCTCGGAGACACCGGGAGCGATAAGAAGCATAGCACCTCGGCAGGGTGAGCACACTGAGGAGATCCTGCTCGATTTAGGCTATGCCAAAGAAGAGATCGAGGAGCTACGAAAGGCAGGGGCAATAGCGTAGACTTTTTCAAGCTTTCGATACTTTGCAAAGGATGCCCCTTAGGTTGACAGAGCCCAACGCTGGCTCATATGGCGGTGCACTTTCGGTTAGGATATTCACATTGGCTTCAGCCCAATCATATAATTGCGAAGCCCCCCTCTCCGGGAACCACCAGCCATAGGCGACAACCACTGTGCGGGGGTCAAGCTCCTCATTTAGGGAGAGCCTCTGCCTTATTTTGCCCCTTTTCGTTTCAATGTAGACCCAGTCTCCCTCCTTTAACCCAAGCCTGGCGGCGGTTTCAGCGTTCAATTCCGCCGTTGGCTCGCTGGCGATTCGGCGCAACCTGGGGATGTTCCTGTGCGCCGAGTGGCAGAACGACGGTGCCTTGGCATTGGTGAGCACCAGTGGATACTCCCTTGCTAATTCTGGAGAGCTATAAGGGGTCTCGGGGGGCTCGTTATAGATAGGTAAGGGGCTATAGCCCAGCTCCTCCAGTTGCTGGGAATATATTTCCACCTTGCCCGATGGCGTCCTGAATCCAGACTCCTCATATTTTCTATACTTCCTCTCTGGTTGAAGAATCCCCTCTTTCTTGAATTCCTCGAAGCTTAGGCCACTGGGTTGTAGGATTAGATCAAGGGCATCCCTCTCGTCGGCCCAGAAATATTCCTCAAGCCCCACCCTCTTAGCCAGTTCATTTATCATCCTCATGTCGGACCAGCACTCGCCGGGAGGCTCCACTATTTTGGGATAGGCTAGGAGGTAGGGGCTGGGATAGGGACCAATTTCATCGAACTCGAAGTTGGTGGCAGCGGGAAGGACTATATCGGCCAGTTCAGCGGTGGGCGTCATGAAAAGCTCCGACACCACCAGGAACTCCAGCTTCATCAAGGCGTCGTAGGTTTCTTTAGCATTAGGGTAAGTCAACAAAGGGTTGGTACCAATGAGCAGCGCTGCCTTCACCGGGTAGGGCTCAGCCTCCAAAATGGCCTTGATAACCGACTGCCTTGGTATGAATGCCGACGTGGCAGCCAGTTTGAACTCTCCCCCGATCATTCTCTCCAGCTTCCTAGGAAATTCCCTGAGGAGCATGAAATGCCCCGGCCTCGTTATAGGGATGGGACTTGGCATTATATCTCCCCCAGGGATGTCTACATTGCCGCTGATCGCCCTCAGGATAGAGATGGCTCGGCATGTTTGGAAGCTGTTTGAGGTATGCTCCAAGGCATTTCCCCACTGAATGGTAGCGGGCTTAATCTGAGCGTATAGTCTCGCTGTCTCCGCAATTTGCTCCTTGGGCACCCAGGTTATCTCCTCCACCACATCCAGGGGATAGTTCTTGATATGCTCCCTCAGCCGGTCGAAGCCTGTAGTCCAATTAGCTACGAAATCCTGGTCACAAAGATTTTCCTCTATCATCACCTTCATCACACCCAAAGCAAGGCCGCCATCGCTACCCGGTCTGGGTTTAATCCAGAGTTCAGCCCGAGAGGCCAGCTCTGTCTTTCGGGGGTCTATTACAATGAGCTTTGCCCCTTTGTTCAAGGCGGAGCGAAGCAGTGACCTCGTGATACTCGCATCATGGCTCTGAAGCATATTGTTTCCCCACACTACTATGCAGCTGGGGAGACTTTGGTTGTCTCCAAGGCAAGGGGAGCCAAAGGTGAAGGCGGAGGCAAGATCCCTGGGCATATGGCATATGTGACCGGGGGTGGCAACATTGGGGGTTCCGAAGGCGCTGGCCAACCTTTGGGCGAAGGCCAGCTCTAGACCTTTGGGGTCTCCCACCCCTATCACCACCGACTCAGGCCCGAAATCTCTCTTAAAGTTGGTTAACCTCTGGGCAATGGTGGTTAGGGCTTCATCCCAGGAGATGCTGACCCATTCCCCTTTTCCTCTTTCTCCCTCCCGCCTTTGCGGATACCTAAGGCGGTCAGGGTGGTACAAGATCTGCGGCCATGCCGCTCCCTTGGGGCATAATTCCCCCTTGCTTAAAGGGCTCTCAGGGTCGCCTTGGACCTTAATAACCCTTCCCCCCTCCACCGTCACCAGGAGGCCACACCTACCATGGCACATCCGGCAAAAGGTCCTCACCTTCTCCCTTTGAGGCTTCACATCTCCCCCTTTCCTTGGCGTAAAGCTTGGCTTCACCATTTTATACCACCCCCTTCAATTTTTCCATCCCGGCGATAATATCCTCCATCCCCTGTGAGCTCTTGCACGCTCCATCCCAGTGTGGTACAGTCAAAAAGCAAATGCGCACTATCACCCTATTTACGAGAGGGACTCCCGATACGCAGGATTGGTCTAGATTCGAAACCTTTTAAGGAAGGATAGGCCATGGGTGCTGTGCTATCAAAACAAGATATCCTTGACTTGGTGCAGAGAACCCCACCGCTAATTGAGGGTCCCATTGAGTTAGAGGAGCAAATACAGCCCAACGGGATCGACCTTACGGTGCGAAGCGTCGCTCTCATTGCCTCTGGGGGCCAGATAGGCTCCGTAGCTGAGGAACGCAGGCTTTCCAGCTATAGCCCTCTGGAATTCGATGCCCTTGGCTTTCTGAATCTGCCTGCCGGCTGCTATTTGGTTACCTACAACGAGATTCTAAACCTGCCTAAGAACGTTATCGCTCTCGGTAAGCCTCGCTCCAGCCTTCTTAGATGCGGGGTAAGCATGCATACCGCCGTCTGGGATGCCGGCTATTGCGGACGATCCCAATCCCTCATGCTGGTCTACAATCCCTACGGCTTCCGGCTAAGCCGCAACGCAAGGATTCTGCAGCTTGTATTCTTTCTCTTGACCAGGGAATCCTCGGAGGGCTATGGGGGAATCTTTCAAGGGGAAAACCTATAAGGGTCAGCACAATGAAAGGCAGGATTTGCCTCCTTCAGCTTCATCGATCTATATGACTGAACCTCCTCCCTTAACATTCTCCTCGCTCCCTCCCAATCCATGTGCCCCCTCTTCGCAGCGGCCAGGATTTGGCGTATGTCCTCGATCAGGCTTAGGCAAGGCTCTTCAGAGTTCCTACATGCTCCATAAAGCAGCATATTAAGCTCGATTGCCGATACTGCTCCGCTCTCGGCCTCCAGTCTTGAAATGCCCTCAACGAAGATATCTGAGAGCTCCTTTATTAGCGATTTTTGATCCTCACCAAATTCTTCACAGTAGTGAAATCTGCAAAGCAAGGGCCGATAGTCATTGATTGGGCATTCCCCAAAGGCCCCTACAAAAAACTCGCACCCCATTTGCCGACAGCACCTTCCACCGCAACTGGAGCATAGCTTTCCCTCCCTATTGATCCTCTCCAAGAATTCCAAAGCTCGGCCCACCTCTTGGCCGAAAAGTTCCTCGAGCTCAAGGTCGGCGATGAAGGGGAGCTGGGGAAACCTCTTTACGTTTCGGCTAAAATTTTTGATGGCCTTTTCTTTATCCATGGACGCTTGGGCAGGGGCAGTTGCTCTATCCACCGAGCTAGAGGTACGATTGCGTATCTTCGCCCAAAAGCCAGGCAAAACCAATGAAGGGTATTTGATGCTGGCTGATATTCTTCAATCGCTCCGCGGAGTGCGCCTAAATTTGGCTTTCAGGGCCTCTATTTCCTGGCTAGCCTTCAGTTCCTCCTCCGTCATTGGCTGCCAAGCTTTCAGCTCCTCCCCCTCTATACTGACTTTAAATAGCCCCTTACATGAGGCGCATTTCAGGGGGCCATCATATGCATTTTCGATGAGGAAGAACTTTATTTCCTTTCCGCACCCGGGGCATTTTATGGCTGGCATCGCCAAACCTCCTTTACCAAGAGCGAAAGCCACAAAGTTATTCAGGGGTACTCTCTTCTGTGGTCGGGGCGGGCGGATTTGAACCGCCGACCTCGAAACCTGTCAGCTTAGGATTTCGCCCAACGGTTCGGTAGACCCCACCGAGGCAAAGACGGAGGCGCTCTGTAGCGGTGGCTAACCCTATTCCCAAGCCCTTTCATCCACCAGCTTCTTGTGCTCCTCGGGGATGGTCCCCCGGGAGAGGAACTCGATCCGGTCAACCTTGAGACGGCATACTTCCTGGATGCTCCTATCTATGGACTGGGATAGCTTCTCACGGTCCACATCCTGCGCAAGCTCCACCCTGAGGGTCATCTCATCCCTGTGACCTACCCGCCCTATGATCACTTGAAACCTGGATATCTCGGGAAATCTGGAGATGGCCTCCTCCATCTGCCTGGGGTGCATGAACATCCCCCTCACCTTGACGGCATCCCCCACCCGGCCCAATATCCCCAGGAGCCTATAGGAGGTCCGGCCACAGGGGCAAGGCTCATCGGTATAGCAGGAAAGGTCGCCGGTGCCAAAGCGGATCAGGGGATAGACCTTATTGAAGGGGGTGACCACCACCTCCCCCACCTCAAGGCTGACCCCAATAAGGGCATTGACGCCGCCAAAGGCAAGGTGAAGATCCTCTACCTTTAGCTTAACCCTCTGCGAACCGGTGTTAGTGGACACCTACACCCCCCCACAGAATGCTAAGAGGTCTCCCTCGTAGCCCCAGCTATCGGTGTTAGCAAAGGATAACATCGATTGCGCTGTATATCAAGCCCCTGGCTTCTCCCCTCGCCAGGCGGTGGGCGTCTCACTCGTAGACCTTTTCCTCCGCTGCCTCCGCCTCGGTGATGGGGACATCGGCCTCCATGTCTCTGCCTTCGACTGTCTTGGTGAGGAGTTCCTGATAATACTCGTGCTGGATGATGAGGTTCATGATTTCATTAGTGCCGGTCCATATCCCGGCCAGCCTTGCGTCTCTCAACGCTCGTTCCACAGGAAAAACGTTGGTGTAGCCAATGCCGCCCAGGATTTGCATGGCATCATTTACCACCTCCCACTGCACATCGGTGGAAAGCCTCTTCAGTTCAGACACCAGCCTCCTTTGATAGCCCCTGGTGCCTATTCCCTCGTCCACCGTCTTCGCCACAGCGTAGCCGAAAGCGCTGACGGCATCCAGTTTGGTAATGCTCTCGGCTATTTTGAAGCTGACCGCCTCAAAATTTCGTATCGGTTGGCCAAAGGCCTTTCTTTTATTGGCGTACCTGGCGGCTATCTCCAGTATGGCTCGGGAGCCCCCGGTGACGCCAGAGGAGATCCTCTCCGGTATCATCATCTGCCAGAAGATCCTTGACGCGCCGTTCTCCTTCCCTACCAGGTTCTCCTCTGGGACACGGACATCGCGGAAGACTATCCTCCCCACGCCACCGCCGCGAGTCCCCATCAGACCATAGATATACTTCACCTCCACCCCCATATCTCTCTCCACGATGAAGAGGCTGAGCGCATCGCGGGGCGAGGCCCCGGGGTTGCTGTTGGCATATACCACGAAATAATCGGTGCCTTCAGCCCCCACGATGAAGCGCTTCTGTCCATTGAGGATATAATGGCTGCCCTCCTTTCGCGCTACAGTGGTGGCACCGAAGAAATCGCTTCCTCCCCTGGGCTCGGTGAGGGCCTCGGCACAGTACATCTTGCCCTCCACGGTGGGCTTGAGGTACTTCTCTTTTTGCGCCTCAGTTCCAAAGAGATTCAAGGTCTCCCCAACGATAGACACCACTTGGTAGAGGCAGGTCAGGGACATTCCCAGGGTGCCTATCTCCTCCAGGGCGATGAGTTCGTCCACCCACTTAAGCCCTCTCCCTCCGTACTCGGGTGGGAACCTCAGGCCGAGGAGATTTCTTCTTCCTGCCTCCACCAGAAATTCCTTGGGGAAGCTAACTTTTTCAGCATCCATATCGAGAATGAGCTGCCGCGGCACGCTCTTGACGAAGTCTCGCACCTCGTCCCTGAGCCTCTTTTGCTCTTCAGTCATAAGAACCTCGAACATGTAACTCCCTCCGTGCATGTTTGCTGGCCAACTATACTGCACAGTCCCTGTAAGGTCAAGGATCATGTGGCTCTACCACACCAATTCCCAGCCGCTGGGGCAACATTCCTGCAGGGGCAAGCGGGGAGCCTGGATAGGGGACAGTGCAAACTACTGTCCCTTCTACAGCACGGCGGGCAAATTAGTGGGCAGCCTTACAATGAACTGCGCCCCTCCCCCTAAGGCGCTCCTGGCCTCGATGTCCCCACTATGAGCCAGTACTATTTCCCTAGCGATGGCTAACCCCAGCCCAGTGCCACAGCGGAGAAGCTGAAAGAGCTAGGGATTGATTTGGATGCCAGCCGAGATTAGAATAACGGGGAGATTGCCCCGGGGGTAGATCTGCAAAGGGATGTTCTGGACTAAGCTGAATTTGATTTGATCGTCGCCGGTGACCTGAAACAGATGGCTAGCAAGCTCTTTAGGGAGGAGCGCATGGGGCTTGACCGGGATATGTGGGCCGCCCTTGGCGAGGGCTGAAAGCCGAATTATGCCCGATGGCGAGCCGCATATTATAGGAGGTGCATTTTGGTAACTCGTAGGAAGAAGCCCCCAATCAAGGTTGATGCGGCAAAGTGCACAGGATGCCTCATCTGCGAGCTGCGCTGTTCCCTTCGCTTTGAAAAGGCCTTTAATCCCTTGAAGGCTGCTATCGCAATTCGGAGGCTGGTCGGGGGAGAGAACGAATATGAGATCTCCTTCACCGATAGATGCGACAACTGTGGCATCTGTGCCAGATATTGTCCTTATGGGGCCTTGATCCAAGGAAAAAAGAGGAAGGAGGTGGCTTAAGATGGGTATGCCTGGATACGCGGGAAACATCCTATACCTGGACCTAACCAGTGGCGGCATAGGGAAAGAGCCACTTATGCTGAACTGGCGAAAACCTTTGTCGGTGGCCAGAGGTTAAAGCCATGGAGCCGAGGTCTTGAAACCCATGTATGCCACTTCGATGGAGCCGCAGTCTGTTGGGGGTTAAATTCGATTTGGGTGACTACAGCAGGGAGATAAGGCTTACCGACCTTCCCAATTAGGTACGGGATCGATGAGAGCGGCGGCGCCGATAATTCTTAGGCCTCTAAAAGCAACTTGACTAACCGGAACCCAATACATAAACTGAAGACACGGGGGCAGATGGGAAAAGAGCTCAAAGAGGGGATACTAGCGGAAGGAAAGGTTTACAACTATAGAAGGGAGGATTATCGAGATGGATTGGGGAATGAAAAATCGTATGGCACAACTAATCAAACCTGACGGCCGTTGTTTGTTCTTGCCGATAGATCATGGATATTTCCAAGGGCCCACGAGGAGATTAGAAAGACCAGGCGAAACTATTAAGCCACTTCTCCCTTATTGTGACGCCCTCTTTGTTACCAGGGGTGTATTGCGCTCATCAGTAGACCCTGATAGCGCCAAACCGATCATCCTTAGGGTGTCCGGGGGCACCAGCATGGTGGGGAAGGACCTGGCCAATGAAGGGATCACCACCTCCATGGAAGAGGCTATCCGCCTCAATGTAGCTGCTGTAGGCATTTCTATCTTTGTGGGTAGTGAGTATGAGCATGAATCGCTACTGAATCTGTCGAAGCTGGTCGATGAGGGTGAAAAGTATGGCATTCCAGTAATGGCAGTTACCGCTGTGGGTAAAGAGTTAGAGAAACGAGACCCCCGCTACCTTGCTTTATGCAGTCGCATCGCCGCCGAATTGGGGGCGCGAGTAGTAAAAACCTACTATTGTGAAGAGTTTGAAAAGGTTTTAGAGGGCTGTCCCGTTCCAGTGGTTATGGCCGGTGGGCCTCAGGTGGACACAGAGCTTGAGGTCTTCGAGTTTGTTCATGATGGCATTCAGAAGGGTGCTATCGGTGTGAACTTGGGAAGGAACATCTGGCAAAACGATTTCCCCGTGGCCATGATCAGGGCCATACGCTCCATCATCCACGAAAATGCCACCCCCAAAGAGGCCCAGGAGTTATACGATAGTATAAAGAGCGGAAAACAGCAATAACAGCCGGATTAAACGAACCCAGAGTTCGTCTATATGGCTGTGATACGCATTTCGCCAAAGAATGATAGATTGGGAATTTCCAGAGGGATACCCTACAACAAGATCAAGGCATACGGGTTAGATGTAAATAAAATGCACAGCTGATTAACTCTTTTACAATTGAGCTTTCTGCTTAAAGCAGAGATTTAGGCTATTCTGAGCATTCGGGATAGCCTTTTGTTTTGGCAAGAAAATTGCACATACATAAATAGGGTGGACGTGATAAAAGATAGATGTGGCAAATTGGGTATAATGCCAATTCGCTAGAATTAGAGCCCGTTGGCTGAGAGGAGGCGATGCTTAGAAAGAATCCTGTAGTTACTTCAACCTTTCTATTCAAAGTTAAGGAGGTACTCGAAGATGAGCAAGATTCTGCGTGTCAACATGACCGACTTGACGGCCGAGTTCGAGGACGTGCCTGAGAAGTACAAGCTGACGGGCGGGCGCGGTCTGACGTCGGCTATAACCTGTGCCGAGGTGCCACCCACCTGCCACCCCCTGGGACCCAATAACAAGGTCACCTTTGCTCCTGGCATCGTCAGCGGCACCGCTGCTCCTACCTCGGGCCGCATCTCCATCGGTGGCAAGTCCCCCCTAACTGGCACCATTAAGGAGACCAACTCCGGCGGCATGGCCTCTCAGAAGCTAGCCCACCTGGGTATCAAGGCCATCGTCGTCGAGGGTCAACCCAAGGAAAAGGGCAAGTTTTGGCTACTCAAGGTAGATAAGGACGGGGCACACCTCCTAGCGGCAGCTGATGAGTGGCTGGGTAAAGGGCTGTACGAAACCTACCCCCTTCTCTTTGACAAGTTCGGCGAGAATGTAGGCATCATTGGCATCGGCGTAGCCGGGGAGAGGTTGATGGCCAATGCTGGTATCTGTGTTAACGACCCCGAGAACCGACCCAGCCGTTACGCCGGCCGTGGCGGGATGGGGGCAGTGATGGGTAGTAAGGGACTCAAGGCCATCATCCTTGACGACACAGGTGGCCCCGGCGTTCCCATCGTCAACAAAGAGGTCTTTGATGCCGGGTGCAAGAAACTTTCTGATGCCTTACTTGAACACGCCCTCACCAAGCCTGGGGGGGCACTTAACACCTACGGCACAGCCGTCTTGATCAATATTCTAAACGAGGCTGGCGCCTTACCCACCCGCAACTTCCGCGAGGGACGCTTCGAGGGGGCAGCCAAGATCTCCGGCGAGACCATTCACGAGATCTGTGAAAAGCGGGGCGGGGTGGGCAAGACCGGGCACAACTGTTCCCCTGGCTGCATCATCCAGTGCTCCAACGTCTACCCCAGGCCCGATGGCACCGAGCTGGTCTCCGTCCAGGAGTATGAGTCAGTCTGGTCCCTTGGCGCCAACTGCGGCATTGATAGCCTAGAAGTTACCGGGGAGCTGATTCGTCTCTGCAACGACTACGGCGTGGACACCATCGAGGCCGGGGTGACTATCGGCGTGGCCATGGAGGCAAGGCTGGCGGAGTTCGGTGATGGAAAGAAGGCTATTGAGCTGATGCATGAGATCGGCAAGGGTACGCCTTTGGGCCACATCTTGGGAAACGGCGCGGCGGCCACGGCCAGGGTGTTCGGAGTGGTGCGCTGCCCCACCGTCAAGGGGCAGGGGATGCCTGCCTACGAGCCTAGG
>Ga0209979_1001976_pt1 | contig 20695 bp, 22 predicted proteins | sample AnhtaG_FD_183114 | JGI IMG/M metagenome (GOLD analysis project Ga0209979, IMG submission 183114) | Deep subsurface microbial communities from Anholt, Denmark to uncover new lineages of life (NeLLi) - Anholt_01485 metaG (SPAdes) (version 2) | ecosystem: Environmental > Aquatic > Marine > Oceanic...
AAAAAAATTGAATTTCAAACCCTGCCCTGAGGTGATGTCTGTAAAAGAGCTGGTTTCTCATATCTTTGCCAATGAAAAAGTCTTTGCTTCTGGAGCTAAAAATGGTTCTATCTCTGAAGATGATTTCAGAAAAGAATCTAAGGAGTTTAAAAACTTAAAGAGCCTGATCAACTATGCTAAAAAAGTTCATCAAAACACCAACCGGATTGCTAAATCACTTACCGGTAAGCAGATGAAAAAGAAGGTGAAAACCTTCTGGGGAGATCAGTTTCCAGCTTATACCTGCTTTTTCATCTTATATGATGAACACTGGCATCATCGGGGTCAATTGTTTACTTATCTCAGGCTTTTAGGAATAAAGCCGCCGGATTTGTATGATTTTAAATAGTCGCGTAGGGGTGGAGCTTGTCTCCACCCCCATCAGCTGGGCTAAAAAAGATGGAGAAAAATAAATACAGAGTTTATATTGAAATTAATAATAAAGGCTGGTGTATGGCGCATATTGTGGAGCTACCAGGATGTTTTGTCTGGGATAAAACCAAAAGTAAAGCTTTAAAGAAATTACCTCAAGCAATCAAAGAATATTTAATCTTTCTGAAGAAAAATGGTGAGGTAAATTTAAGAGTTCCTAAGAAAATAGAGTTTGAGGTGGTGGAGACTAAAAAAGGAAGCTGTCCGGTGATAAGTGGAAATAAAGCCGCCTTATTCTCCTATGATTTGATCCAGCCTTCAAATGATTTCATCAAAAAATGTCTGAGATGGATGAGATATAATCGAAAAGAGCTTTTAGATAGGGTCAAAAAGCTATCGGATGAAGTTTTAGACTGGAGACCGAATAAAAAAATCCGTTCGATCAGAGAAACTTTAAATCATATAGCTACTGCGGAGTGGTGGTATCTTTCCAGACTCAGAGACTTTAAAGAGCTTTATCCAGTGATAGGATATCCCCAAGACAAGATTTTCGAGAAATTAAAGAAGAACCGAGAAATAGCTCTAAAGATTTTGAAAAATCTTTCTCCAAAGGATAGAAAAAGAATCAATATCCCTAAGAAATATGCCAGGTATAAAGACGAGAAATGGACTGCCAAAAAGATTTTGAGGAGATTTTTAGAGCATGAAAGGGAACATATCGGGACAATAGATAAGAGCTTGAAGCTATATAAGATTAATCTTAAAAAAGGATAGAGGAGAAGATAAGATGACTGGTGCTACCTGGATAATGGTTATCTTGGCTATATTATTGAGCCTGATAGCCTATCTTAAAAATTCAGAGCTTCCCCTTAGCGGTATTAAGCTCGGGGGTAAGATGTTTGTCAATATCCTGCCGATTCTAATTCTCTCCTTTGCCATAGCGGGCTTGATTCAGGTGTTAATTCCCAGAGATGCTATAGCTAAATGGCTGGGGGCTGAAGCAGGTTTCAAAAGCATTATCATAGGTTGTGTGGCTGGAGCTTTAACGCCCGGGGCACCTTATATAAGTTTTCCCATAGTGGCTGGCTTATATAAGGCAGGTGCAAGCTTAGGTGCAGTGGTAGGGTTTGTGGCGGCCTGGTCTTTATGGCAGGTTTACAGAGTCCCGATTGAGGTGGCGATACTCGGTCCTAAGGTGGCAATGGTCAGATTTTTATCCACCCTTATCTTTCCACCAATTGCCGGCCTTTTTGCCCAGACATTTTTCGGGAAATGAGTTTTTATGTCCGAATTTGTCCAGTCCGAATTTGGATCCAAAGGAAATGGATCCAAGCGGAGATCCATAGGAAAAGAAAGTAACTTCGAGCCCAAGATAGTGGTTTTTGCCTGTAACTGGTGTTCTTATGCCGGGGCGGATACTGCCGGGATTGGTAGATTGCAGTATCCTCCGAATGTCAGGCTGATCCGGGTGATGTGTTCAGGAAGGATAAGACCGGCCTTTGTTCTGAAGGCATTTGAATTGGGCGCAGATGGGGTGATGTGGTCAGGCTGCCATTTCGGGGATTGCCATTATGTTTTCGGTAATTATCGGGCTGAGGAGCAGTTCGAGATCACCAAGGGTTTAGTCAAGATGCTGGGATTGGAAAAGGAAAGATTAAGATTGGAATGGGTCTCAGCCGCAGAAGGTGGAAGATGGGCTGAGCTGATCAAAGAGTTTGTTGAAGATGTGAAAAAAGTAGGACCAAGTCCGCTAAGAAAGAAAAAGGAAGATGACAAAAGAAAGATTAAAGAAGAAATGATGGGTACTTAATCCTGAAAGACGGGTAACGAAATATGAAAGAGGAGATTATCAAAAGAAGCAAAGCCTATTATTGTCTGGACTGTGGCAAATGCACTGCAATTTGCCCTGTTTCCAATGTGAGGAATGGATATTCTCCCAGAAAACTGGTAACCCTGACAGTGAATAGGTCGGATGATTATGTTTTGCAGGATGCCGGTTTATGGAGCTGTTTAACCTGCAGGATGTGTCAGGAGATCTGCCCCTCAGATGTGGATTATGTGGTGTTCACTAAACTTTTGAGAGCTGAAGCTAAAAAAGTTGGAGAGGAAGGAAGGTGCTCTCACGGTGGGGCTTTGCATTCTCTGATGAAGATAATGACCGCAGCGGAATTAAATCAGGACAGGAGCGGCTGGCTAACTCCGGATTTGAAAACCTCAAAGCAAGGCGAATATCTTTATTTTGTCGGCTGCCTGCCCTATTTCGACCTGTTCTTCTCAGATTTAAAAGCCAACTCCTTAGATATAGCTCGCTCAACTCTAAAGATTTTAAATCGTTTAGGAATTGAGCCACAGGTAATGTCAAATGAAAGGTGCTGCGGGCATGACCTTTTATGGAGCGGAGATGTGGAGAATTTCAAAAAGTTAGCTCAACATAATTTAAACCAGATTAAGAAAACCGGGGCAAAGAAGATCATCACCTCCTGCCCGGAATGTCTTATGACCTTGAAAATAGATTACCCTGAGTTAGTGGGGAAAGTCGATTATGAGGTGGTGCATATCTCTGAATTTCTATCAGATAAATTATCTCAAATAAGAATAAAAGGTTTTGAAAAGAAAATAACTTTTCAAGACCCCTGCAGATTGGGCAGGTTTATGAATATATATGAAGCTCCCCGCAAAGTTATGCAAAGCATAAAAGGGATAGAACTTAAGGAGATGAAAAGAAGCGGTAACAAGGCTATTTGCTGCGGCACCGCCTGCTGGATAAATTGCGATTCTTCCTCTAAGAGAATTCAGGCTGAAAGGTTAAAAGAGGCGAAATCGACCGGGGCAGAGCTGTTGGTTACTGCCTGTCCTAAATGTCAGATTCATTTTAAGTGTGCCCAATCTGGTTCTGAAAAAGAAAAACCTCCAGAAGAATTAAAAATTGAAATCATAGATTTAACTACACTTTTGTCTTTAGCCATAGGAGGTGAATAAATTGCCCGAAGTTGGAGAGGAGTTGAGGATTGGGGTTTTCGTTTGTGAATGCGGGCTGAATATCGCCGGGTCTTTAGATTGTGAGGAGGTCCGAAAATATTCAGAAACACTCCCGGATGTCAAGGTTGCGGTTTTGAATAAATATACCTGCGCAGACCCGGGACAGAATGAGATCAAAAAGTATATTAAAGAAAATAATCTCAATCGAGTAATAGTAGCTTCCTGCTCTCCCCGAATGCATGAGCCTACTTTCAGAGCCTGCATTGCGGATGCAGGTTTGAATCCCTACCTTTTGGAGATGACGAATTTAAGGGAGCACTGTTCCTGGGTGCATCTGCACGATAGAAAGGGAGCTACGCAGAAGGCTAAGGATTTAGTGAAGATCTCAGTAGCCAGGGCAAGACTGTTGGAGCCGCAGATCGAAAAAGAGGTTCCGGTTACCAACAAAGCTTTGGTAATCGGCGGAGGCATAGCGGGAATTCAGGTGGCTTTGGATTTGGCTGATACCGGTTATCAGGTCTATTTAGTTGAAAAAGACCCTTCCATCGGCGGGATAATGGCGCAGCTGGATAAGACCTATCCTACGATGGACTGTTCCATATGAATCTTGGGTCCGAAGATGATGGATGTCGGTCGACATCCCAGAATTAAGCTCTACACTTACAGTGAAATAGAGAAAGTCTCAGGTTATGTGGGTAATTTCAAGGTGCAGATCAGAAAAAAAGCCAAGTATGTGGATGAGACCTTATGCAATGCCTGCGACGAATGTGTTAAGGTGTGCCCGGTGGTAGTCCCGGATGAATACCAGATGGGTTTTTCTTCGCGCAAGGCTATTTATATGCAACTGCCTCAAGCAGTCCCTTCTACTTATGTGATAAATATGAAAGAATGTTTGGGTAATAACCCCATCGCCTGTGGAAAATGTTTGGAGGTCTGCGAGAAGAAGTGCATCGATTATGACATGCAGGATGAGTTAATCGATATAGAGATAGGCACCATAATCGCCGCAACCGGCTTGGATGTTTACGACCCTACTCCCTTAGATGAATACGGATACACTCGATTTGAGAACGTGATCACCAGTATAGAGTTTGAAAGACTTATCTGTGCTGGAGGTCCGACTGAAGGTCATTTCATCCGGCCCACAGATCACCAAACCCCTACGAGCATCGGCTTTATCCAGTGCGTGGGCTCTCGCTCGGAGAAAAGAGGTAACCCTTATTGCAGTAACATCTGCTGTATGAATACAGTGAAAGACTCGGTCCTTCTTAAAGACCATTATCCAGATATAGAAATTAAAGTCTTCTATATGGATATCCGTGCTTTTGGCAAAGGGTTCGAGGACCTGTTCAAAAGGAGCAAGGAAGGAGGGGTAAAATATATCCGGGGAATACCAGGTGATATAGTAGAAGATCCAGAAACCAAAAATCTTATCTTGACAGTGGAGAACACAACTACTGGAAAGCTGGAAAAGCATAATCTGGATATGCTGGTATTATCAATTGGGTTTATACCCAGGTTGGATGGTGATCCTATCCAGCAGCTTCTGACCCTTTCCCGGACTGCGGATGGATTTTATTTAGAATCTCATCCTAAATTAAAACCGATCGATGCTCCTACCAAAGGGGTCTTCTTCGCGGGATGCGCTGAAGCTCCCAAGGATGTGAAAGATAGCGTGACCCAGGCTTCAGCTGCAGCTGCCCGGGCGGGGATTATCTTAGCTCAAGATAAACTAAAGGTTGAAGCTATCACCTCGATAGTGGATAAGGATATGTGTACTTCCTGTGAGATCTGCTACCGTGCCTGTCCTTTTAAGTGTATTACGGTCGACCGGGAGAAGAAAATCCCGGCTGAAATTATTGAAGCAGCCTGTGCCGGATGTGGAACCTGTGGAGCAGAGTGTCCTTTTGGTGCGGTCACGATGCGGCATTTCACCGACAAGCAGATCATTGCTCAGATAGATGCTATCTTGGATGAAAATCCTGAAGAGAAGGTGGTAGCTTTTGCCTGTAACTGGTGCTCCTATGCAGGTGGGGATATGGCAGGCATCTCCAGATTGCAGTATCCCCCTACTTCCAGGTTGATTAGGACGATGTGCTCCGGCAGGGTAGATGAACATTTCGTTTTATACGCTTTTCAAAAAGGTGCTCCTGTGGTTTTGGTCTCCGGCTGTCATTTTGCGGATTGTCATTATATCGATGCTAATAGATGGACTCAGCGAAGGGTGGAAAAGCTCTGGGATAAATTAGAGAGGAAAGGAATTCGTCCGGAAAGGCTGCAGCTGGAATGGATCAGTGCGGCTGAAGGACAGAAGTTCGCCCGGGTTATGAGGTGGTTGGAGGAGATGAGGAAAAAGGTAACTAAAGAGGAAATCGAATTTACTAAAAAAGCGCTATCTGATCTGAAGCCTAAAGGTACAAAGAAGATAAAGAAGCAGCCAGTTAAAGCTGCCGCCTGAGAATGGTAGGGTCACGTTGCAACGTGCCCCTTAAGCTCTTCGTTGGTGTCCTCACCAACGGAGAAGAGGTCGTTGGTCAGGAGACCAACGAGCAACGAATAAGCTCTAAACTTTAAACTCAAAACTTTCTTATTATGCCAGAGGAAGCTAAATTTAAATGCTTGGCCTGCGGGCATGAGTTTAAAATGCCCTTTGACCCCAAAGGTCCTTTAGTAGAACGCGCCTGCCCCAAATGCCAGTCGAATTCGGTGAGAAGGATTAAGTCCGAAGTTGGATCCAGAGGAGAAGAAGAGAAGAAATAGTTTGTAGCGGAGGGCTTCAGCCCTCCATTCTTTCGAATGGGGGAAGTATATCCGCTACTTATTTTTTCGTCCGACACGATGGTCGGACGTTACATCTTTTTGATCTGAAAGAAATCACAAGTGTATTTTATTACACCGATAAGTGTAGTATATTACACCGAAAATGGTAGGGGCGTATTGCAATACGCCCCTACTACTCTATACAATCCACCGGACAAACATCCAGGCATAGTCCACAGCCATAACAATTATCTTGTTCTATAACCAGTTTATCTGAGTCCATTTTTCTGGCTTTAAAATAGCAAACCTCTACGCATACACCGCAATTATCGCATATATCCCGGTCAGTTTTTTCGATAAAATCTCCCTTGTCGCATTTCTCCTGCGGATTCAAAAAATAGCCGCAACAGTCGTCGCAGCAAAAGCAGATACCAGTAGTTTCAGTCATACTCTTTTCATTTCTAAAAGGTCTGGTGACTAAGTGTTTTTCCTCTGCTTCCTTGAAAATCTGTTCCACCTCATCCCGGGAAATCTCTTTCTTACCTGAACCGCTAGGATCAATATCATCTCGAAACATCAAACATAGATCCAGACGCGAACGGATGCATTTTCCACGGCTCTCCCGGCATCCGCAGTTAGATACCCAGAATCGGCTGTGGTTTGTGACCATATCTTTTGCATCTTTTCGGGTGCAAACATAGTGTAAGGCTGAATCTTGCTCATTCATCTTTATCTCCGCTTAAGGTTCAATTTTCATATAACATTTTGCTTTTGGTGAAACATGGTAGGTTTGTCTCTTGCCCGTTTTGAGGACCAGGATGCGGGACAAATCATTTCTTTTTCAAAAACTCCTTTGTTAGGTTAACTTTCTTTTACTGGTTTTTTGACCGAATTACTTTTGCACGCTCTTCTAATTTTTCTGCCTCATCTTTCTTTCCCATCTTCTTGTAAAGCTCTGCCATATTCTCCAGCACAGTCGCTACCTTGGGATGTTCTGGACCAAGAGCTTTTTCAATTATTGCCAGCGCCTGCTTGTAGAGTGGCTCAGCTTCTGCATATTTCCGCTGAGTTTTATAAAGTAAAGCCAGATTGTTCAGTGATGTCGCTATATCGGGATGTTCTGGCCCAAGGGCTTTTTCCTTTATTGATAGTGCCCGCTTGTAGAGTAACTCAGCTTCCGCATATTTCCACTGGGCTCTGTAAAGTAAAGCCAGATTGTTCAGTGATATCGCTACATCGGGATGTTCTGGCCCAAGGGCTTTTTCCCTTATTGCCAGTGCTCGCTTGTAAAGTGGCTCAGCCTCTGTATATTTACCCTGAGAATAATAAAGTAACGCCAGATTGTTCAGTGATGTCGCCACTTTGGGATGGTCTTTGCCAAATGTTTTTTCTGCAACTTTCAATGCTTCTTCAGTTACCTTTGCCGCTTCTGAATACTTTCCTTGTTGGTAAAGCTTAACACACTGATCATTCAAAGCGTCCCAGGAAGCCTCCTTTTGGCAAGCGACAAGAAGAAACATTGTGATCAACGCAATCATTAAAACAACTTTTACGAATCTGCTCATTGTCTATTCCTCCTTTTTAATGGAAATTTCCTACAACTCATTTATCTCTGTTAGCATCAGTTCTCTTTCCAATTTTAAGGTAAGGTAAAAAAGCTGATCAATTCTAAAGCCAACTTTTACTTCTCTAAAATTAATTTCCAATCTAAAATACCGTCCTACTCCCTCTTTGGCAAGCATAAATCTGTTGAGTTTTTTCTTCCCATTTTCTTTTCCAGAATGGATCCAGATTCGGACTTTTTCTATCTCTGATAGATAGTCACGTAGGGGAGGGGCTTGTCCACAGGATCCAAATTCGGATTGAGCTTGGCGAAATCCAGATTTCTCGGGGTCCCCTCCCGTTTTTTCTTTTGGCTTTTCAATGATTTTTAAGATTATTCAGGATGCTTAAGGGTGGGAAGCTGATAGCTTTTAATTTGCAGATCTCAGCACAGCCGGTGCAGGCGACCACACAGGCAAAAGGATTAATCACTTTAGGCTTATTTATCTTCTCATCCCAGAAATAAACTTTCACCGGGCACATATCATAACATTTCTTACAGCCGTCACATTTTTCCTCGTACACGGTTGGATACCAGGGGATATTTTCTCTGGGGATTCCCTGATATGTGCCATAGGAAGCTGTGCCTTCATCCCTAAGACCACTTATCTTTTTCTGATAATAAAGGGAATATTCTCTGAGCAGGGCTTCAGCATAAATTTTCTCATGCTTAGAAGGGATGTAATTATCTTTTCGGGCTAAAGAGACTAATTTCCCCTGAACTGGCTTCCCCGGTTTTTGGTCCGAATTTGGATCCATAGGATTTGATTTATAAAGCTTTTCAAATATTTCATCCAGACCGACTAAACCGATGAGCTGACTTCCGATCAAAACTATTTTGGTTTTCTTATCCATCTAAAGCTTACTGGTCAGGCAATCATAAACCTCCCGGGCTTCCCTTCTGAGCTATCTTTCTTACTTTCTCTTTAGATTTAAATTCCTTTTTTCTGGAGATGCTCTTTGATTATCCTTTCAACTTCCTCTTCTTTGGCAGGTCCTAAAAATGGTGTCTCTCCGTCGATATAGATATTTGCCTCTCCATATTTTTCCAAGTCATTTCTATCTTTTTGCTGGTAGATATTTAGCTCCAGCTTATCGGTTACCTCTTCAGCTTTTATTATGGCGTTGCGCCAGTTTGCCAAGATATAAGGACAGCTCAGATTATAAACCAAATCGATATTTATACGGTCTTTCTTATTTTGGGGCACAAAGGAGGGGACAAACCAGTGGCAGGAGGCATCCAACTGATTTTTCCTTAACAGAAGTTGGACCGGGCCATTTTCTTGAACTTTTTCAAATCCAAATCTCTGGAAAAATTCCTGGGGCAACCAGCCAGAAGCAGTTACTGTTACCACTCCTTTGCGGTGCTGAGTCATTTTTAAAAGTTCCTGCATAAGTTTTTTGCCGTATCCTCTTTTCTCATATTCCGGTTTAATCCAGAAGCAGGGGATAAAATAAAGACTATCCCCGCTGATAGCAGCAAAGCTTTCCTCTATGGGGTGAAATTCAGCCCGACCCACAGGTTTCTGATCCTCATACAGGACCAGTCCTTTCCATCCGACTTTCTGTTTTTCCAAGAAGAAATCTTCAGACTCCTTTGAGGCTCTTCTATATTCCTCCTTCTTAGGAGTGCAGAGGGCATACAGGTCTGAAACATTATCTGAAGAGATTGTTTTTATCTCAATCATAGAGGCCTCTTTTAAGAAATTTTTTAGACGCGTAGCCGGGCCTTTAGGGCTCGGCCGCAAAGGTCTAAAACCTCTGCTACGCAATGTTATGCCAGTATAATGGATTAATGGCGGGATGTCAAATTATATGCTTGTGTATCCCTTCTCTCTTGGACAGACAAAGGGATAAATTAATTTATCTTCTTTAACATCTCATCCGCTTTGGTCTTATGCAGATGTAAACCGACATCTTCAGGCGAAAGCCCCTGGGAAAGCCCTAAGAACTGGAAATAGTAGATTATGGGAATTTTTAAATCGACTGAGAATTTACGGGAGAGTTTTATCTGCCCTAAATCGAACTCATCAAAACAGGTGGGGCAGATCAAGCCCATACAGTCAGCCCCGGAGCCTTTAATTGAGGTTAATACATCAAAGGTCATCTTCTCCGGGATGGCCTCATGGGTACAAGCTTTGCCACAGCAAAGAACCTGTTTTTCATGTTTTATAGTCTCTGCTCCCGTGGCTTCAAATAAGTTTTCCAGGATAGCAGGATGATCCGGGTCGTCCACTCTCATTATCTCACTTGGCTTTAAGAGATGACAGCCATAATGGATGGCCACCTTTAAATTCAAAGGCTTTTTGACTGAAGATTTAACCTTTCCGATTCCTAAATCATCCCTTAAAACCGTTACTATATGCCGGACTGAGATGCTCCCTTTATATTCCCGGCCTATCTTTTTTAATCTCCGGTTTACCTTTTCTTTCAGTTCTAAGTCGTTTTTAAGATGATAGTTCACCTCAGACAAAGTAGCAGTACAGCCTGAGCACATAGTGACCAGATCAAGCTTTGCCTCCTCGGCTATGGATATATTTCTGGCAGCTACGGTCATCCAGGCGAGCTTATCTGTGGCTTTGAAATAGATAGGGTCCGGACAGCAGGAGAAACCTTCTAAATCCACTAAATCGATCCCTAAATTATTCATAGTTTTGCGGACAGAGGCTTCCATCTGGGGATATTTGACTGAGATCATACAGCCGAAAAAGGGGGCGTATTTCATAAATATCGTTTCCCGCTCCTGGTGAATCGTTAGCCTACAAGATTAGGAAATAAAAAAAGAACTTATTCCAATAGCTTCTTCAGCTCTTCTAATGGGACTAAGGTTATTTCCTTTAAACCTAACTCTTTTCTTCTTCTATCAGAAAGGGAGCTTGTTTTGACTGTTCTGCCGCTCTCCTTGACGCTATCTAAGATAGATTTAACCTCTGGAGGATTGGTTCCTCTTTCAAAGGAGATATTTTTAAGGGCAATTATAACTTCAACTGGTCTAACAGCTTGTGGGCATCGCTCATAACAGGTGTTGCAATTGGTGCAATCCCAGATTACAGAATCTGGTCCAATTAAAGATTCCTCATCCCCTAAAAGAGCCTGCAGAAGGATATTTCGGGGATTAAAATCGGGAGAATATAAGGCGGCAGGGCAGTCTCCAACGCAGGCGCCACATTGATAACAAAAGTTATGGGCATCTCCACCGATAACAGTATTGAGCTTAACTCTGAATTTGAAGTTAACTGACTTCATCAAAATCACCTTGACTTTTATTAGAGTTTAGCATATATACCTAAAAAAGTCAAGATTTTTTTACAGTTTACGTATCCAGATAAAGAGGAAGAAGAAGATTTGACTGAAGATATAAAGAAAACTGAGATAATTAAGGGAGGAAAAGAAGAGACTGAAAAAGTCCATATCTTCGAAGCCTGGTGTAAAAGGTGCAATATCTGCATTTCTTTCTGTCCCACAGGAGCTTTGGTAGCCGACAAAGACGGGCTTCCGGTTTTAATTCCGGAAAAATGTACCCTCTGTCGGATGTGCGAATTCAGATGTCCGGATTTCGCTATAACTGTAAGAGCCAAAGAGCCTAAGGCGGAAAAATCTTAGAGTTAAGGATAGAAAGATGAATCAAAATCATAAAGCTCGGCTTCTACAGGGAAATGAAGCTTGTGCAGAAGGGGCTTTAGCAGCAGGAGCTAATTTCTTTGCCGGGTACCCAATAACCCCCTCCACTGAAATCGCCGAGTATTTAGCCAGGGACCTTCCTCGCCGGGGGGGTAAGTTCATTCAGATGGAGGATGAGATAGCCAGCCTAGCCGCAGTTATAGGAGCTTCTATTGCCGGGGCAAAGGCTATGACCGCCACATCCGGCCCAGGATTCTCACTCATGCAGGAGAATATCGGTTATGCCTACATAGCAGAGGTTCCCTGTGTGATAGTGGATGTGCAGAGAGGGGGTCCTTCTACCGGGCTTCCTACTAAGGTCTCCCAGTCAGATACTATGCAGGCAAGATGGGGTACCCATGGGGATTATCATGCTATTGCCTTAGCCCCTTCCTCAGTTAAACAATGTTTTGATCTAACTATCAGGGCCTTTAATCTCGCAGAGAAGTATAGAACTCCGGTGATTGTGCTTATGGATGAGGTCTTGGGGCATATGCGGGAGAAGGTGGTTCTGCCAGATAGATCGGAGATCAAAATTTTTAACCGGATGAAACCAACTGTTCCACCCGAATGGTATCAGCACTTTGAGATAAATCCTCATTTTATCTCGCCTATGGCAAGCTTCGGGGAAGGTTACAGGTATAATATAACCGGCTTGACTCATGATCCCTTAGGGTTTCCTACCTCCCGTTCAGGAGAGATACAGGCTAAACTGGATAAGTTGGAGAAGAAGATAATGCATAATGTGAATGACATAGTGCAGGTGGAGGAGGAATTTATGGAGGAGGCCAGAATTGCGGTATTCGCCTACGGTATTGTTGCCCGAGCAGCCAGGCAGGCAATCAGGATGGCTCAACAGAAAAGGATAAGGGTGGGTTTGATCCAGCCTCTGACTATCTGGCCTTTCCCGGACATTTATATGGAACAGATGTCAGAGCAGTTGGAGATAATAATTGTTGCGGAGCTAAACCAGGGACAGTTAAGGGGAGAGATTATGCGGACTAATTGTGGAAGAGCTAAAATCTATGGGCTGAACAGATTTGATGGTGATATTTTAACCCCGGAACAGATCTTCGCCAAGATCAGGGAGGTGAGGTAATAATGGAGACTATGCCTAAGGTCACGCATCATTATCTACGCACAAAAAAGAAGTTCCCCAATGTCTGGTGTGCCGGTTGCGGTATCGGAATAGTCTTAGGGGCAATTATCCGGGCGATAGATAATTTGAGATTGGAACGGGATGAGGTAACGATGGTATCAGGGATCGGCTGTTCCAGCCGTATGCCGGTGTATGTGGATTTTAATACCCTGCATACCACCCATGGCCGGGCTTTAGCTTTTGCTACTGGAGTGAAATTGGCTAATCCGAAGTTAAAAGTTATGGTTATAACCGGAGATGGGGATGGCTTGGCTATCGGGGGTAATCATTTTATCCATACCTGCAGAAGGAATATTGATATCACTACTATTTTGATAAACAATAGTATTTATGGGATGACCGGCGGGCAATACTCACCCACTACTCCTTTTATGAAGATAGGGACCACTGCTCCTTATGGGAACAGGGAAAGGGACTTTGATATCTGCAGTTTAGCTAAATCTGCTGGAGCAACTTTTGTTGCCCGGGGGACAGTCTATCATGTGACCTTACTGGAGAAGCTTATTGAACAGGCGATTTTGAAAAAAGGTTTCTCCTTAGTCGAGGTTATCAGTCACTGCCATATTTTTTACGGTAGGCTGAATAAGGAAGGGACTGCAGTCAAGATGATGGAGTGGCAGAAAGAGCATGCTATCCCTATTCAAGCGGCAGCCAAGCTTCCCCCGGATAAACTCAAAGATAAGTTTCTCATAGGAGTGCTCTGGGATGTGGATTTTCCAGAATACTGTGAGGAGTACGATAAGGTAATTGCCCAGTTGCAACCAGAGCCAGAAACTTCTAAGTAGTCCGAATTTGTCATCAAGACCCAAAATCGGGGATCCAGAGGAAAGTTGAGCTATGAAAGTTAGAAGAATGCATGTTGATTATGAGGAGAGATATGATATAAGGCTTTCTGGTTCCGGAGGTCAGGGGTTGGTTTTTGCCGGGACAATCTTAGCTGAAGCCTTAGGAATTTACGAGGGCAAGAATGTTGCCCAGACCCAGAGTTATGGACCAGAAGCACGGGGTGGTTCCAGCCGCTCCGATATAGTTTTCAGCTCAGGGGAGATCTACTACCCAAAGGCTTTAAAATTAGATCTGCTTTTAGCCTTGACCCAGGAAGCCTGTGATAGCTACTACCTGAACCTGAAGGATGATGGTATCCTGTTAGTGGACACAAACTTAGTGGATCAGCCACCTGCCAGAGAAATAGTCAGCCTCCCTTTTACCAAGACTGCCAAGGAAAGCTTAGGTACTCCAGTGGTGGCAAATATAATAGCCTTGGGAACTATCATCTCCCTGACCAGAGTAGCCTCAAAGGAATCTTTGATCGAAGCCCTTAAAAGCAAATCTCCTAAAGCTATGCTGGATTTGAACCTGAAGGCAGTGGAGTTAGGGTTTGAACTGGTTAAAAAGGAGAAAAGGAGCAGGAAAAAATCTAAATAGCAAGAATTAAAGGGAGGAGTTCTGGAACAAACCCTTCTGATTATTAAACCGGATGCAGTTAATAGAGGGCTGATTGGAGAGATCTTAAAAAGGGTAGAAGAAGCTGGCTTCAGGATTGAAGGACTTAAGATGCTAAAAGTCTCTGCGGAAGAGGGCGGTAGATTCTATCAGGTGCACAAAGGTAAACCCTTTTATGAGGAGTTAGTTAAATATATATCCTCAGATAAGATAGTGGTAGCTTTGCTTAAGAGGGAGAGGGGAGTGGATAAGCTCCGGGAACTGATTGGTGCCACGGACCCTAAAAAGGCAGAAAAAGGAACCATAAGAGCTGATTTCGGCTTAGATATCTGCCATAATTCGGTGCATGCTTCAGATTCTTTTGAAAATGCCCAGATTGAGATAGATTTCTTTTTTGGCAAAAAGTAGTTGACGGATTCTTTTTTGTAGTTATATTATAGTGAAAAAATTCACAAGGTAGGTTAACCCTAAAAAGGCTTAAGAAAGGGACAATGGGAGCTGATTTCGGTTTGGATATTTGCCATAATTCGGTACAAGCTTTTAGATTCTGCCAAAACCGAAATAGAGATATTTTTCTAAATAAAAATCTGTGAGATAATTAACCTTAGTTAAACAGGAGGAACTGATATGCCCTTAAAAGAGAAGCTTTCCAGCAAGGTTTCTGAAATGCAGAATGAAATTAAGTCCCTGGTAAAAGAGCACGGGGATAAAGTTATTTCTGAGGCCACAGTTCAGCAAGCCTATGGTGGGATGAGAGGGATAAAATGCATGGTTTGGGAGACCTCGCTTTTAGATCCTATGGAGGGAATAAGGTTTCGTGGATTTAGCATCCCGGAAGTCAGGGGAAAATTGCCCAAGGCGCCCGGAGGAGAAGAGCCTCTGCCTGAAGGGATCTTCTGGTTACTTCTGACCGGGGAAATTCCCTCAAAGAAAGAGGTAAAAGAAGTGACCAGAGAATGGCAGAGCCGAGGTGAGGTGCCCAAAGATACCTGGAAAATTCTGAAAAATCTGCCCAAGGATATGCATCCAATGACTCAATTTTCCATCGGAATTTTGTCTCTTCAGCCCGCCTCTGAATTTGTCAAGAAGTACAATGAAGGAATTCCCAAGACCGAATACTGGGATCCGATGTATGAAGATGTGATGAACCTGTTGGCAAAACTTCCTGCCATTGCCGCCTATATATATCGCCGAACTTATAAAGATGGGAAAAAGATTCGGGGTATTAAGAAGTTAGACTGGGGTGCAAATTTTGCCCATATGATGGGCATCGACAATCCTGAATACTATGAATTGATGAGATTGTATCTGGTGCTGCATTGCGACCATGAAGGCGGAAATGTGAGTGCCCATACAACCCATTTAGTTGGGTCTGCCTTATCTGATGCTTTTTATTCCCTTTCCGCCGGTATGGACGGATTGGCTGGTCCACTGCATGGTTTAGCTAATCAGGAAGTTCTGGGCTGGATTCAGAATTTGATGAAAAAATTAGGTGGAAGAGTCCCCACCAAGGAGGAACTTTCCAATGCTTTGTGGGATACCTTGAACAGCGGGCAGGTTATACCTGGATATGGACATGCGGTCTTAAGAAAAACAGACCCCAGATACATAGCCCAGCGGGAATTTGCTTTAAAACATATGCCAGAGGATGACCTTTTTAAGCTGGTTAGCCTGATTTACGAGACCGCACCTGATATTCTAATGCAGCATGGCAGGGCCAAAAATCCCTGGCCTAATGTGGATGCACATTCAGGAGTTCTGCAGTGGTATTACGGGGTCAGAGAATATGATTTTTATACGGTGTTGTTCGGAGTTTCCCGTGCTATGGGCGTTCTGGCACAACTGATCTGGGATAGAGCTTTAGGCCTTCCCATTGAAAGACCGAAGTCTGTGACTACTGAGTGGATCAGGAAGGAAATAGTAGGGAAGTAAGCAGTAGACAGTAAATAGTAGTAAGTAAGTAGGACAAGGCCATCAAGGTCTTGAGACTTTAGTCTTGCAATTTAGCTTAACCGTTGGATAAATAAACATAATTGATTATCCTGAAGAGGAAAAGATATGGGTAAGACCTTAGCAGAAAAAATCATTGGTAAACATGCTGGTAGGGAGGTAAGTGCCGGAGAGATAGTTTTAGCTAAAGTGGATGTTTGTCTGATGCAGGATGGGACTGCGCCTTTAGCTATAAGACAGTTACAGAAGATAAATTTAGAGAAAGCGGCTCATCCCCAGAAAACGGTTTTGTTTATTGACCATTCGGCTCCTTCTCCCCGAAAAGAGCTTTCCAATGACCATATGACTATTAGAAGATTTGCTGAAAAGACTGGTTGTCAGGTCTCGGATGTGGGGATGGGGATCTGCCATCAGATAATCTTCGAATCTTATCTAAATCCAGGTGAAATCCTTATCGGAGCTGATTCCCATACCTGCACTGGCGGGGCAATGGCTGCTTTTTCAACTGGAATGGGCTCAACCGATGTGGCTATCGGAATTGCCTTGGGCAAAACCTGGCTAAGGGTTCCTGAGAGCTTCAAGATTGAGGTGAGTGGAGAATTCCAGCCCGGGGTTTATGCCAAGGATTTGATCTTATATCTGATAGGGTTGATCGGAGCAGATGGAGCTACTTACAAATCCTTAGAGTTTGTCGGGGATACTATCGAGAATATGTCGATGAGCAGTCGGATGACCCTTTCCAATATGGCCATAGAGGCCGGGGCTAAGGCGGGTTTGATCTGGTCTGATAAGGTGACTAAAGAATTTTTAAAAAGACAGGGAAGAGTGAGCAAATTCAAGGAGCTTAAAGGGGATGAGGATGCAGTTTATGAAAGGGTGATAAAAATTGATGCCTCCAAACTTGTGCCCACTATTTCTTTCCCTCATACGGTTGATAATACTAAGCCGATCGAGGAGGCAAAAGGGATAAAGATAGATCAGGTTTTTTTGGGAACCTGCACCAACGGCAGGTTAGAAGATTTAGCCGTAGCCTGCCAGATAATCAATGGGAGAAAGAAAAATCCCAAAACCAGGTTTATACTTGTGCCCGCCTCAAAATCGGTTTTCTTAAATGCGATGAGTAAAGGATATATCAGGAAATTAGTGGAATTCGGAGCCGCAGTCTTGGCTCCGGGGTGCGGTCCCTGTGTAGGTGTTCACCAGGGGATTTTGGGAGATGGGGAGAGCTGTATCTCCACTATGAATAGGAATTTCAAAGGGAGAATGGGTAATCCCGAAGGTTTCATCTATCTGGCTTCACCTGCTACTGTAGCTGCAGCCGCAGTTGTTGGAAAAATAGTTGACCCAAGAGAATTTATACCAAGAAAAAAGACAAAAGGTAAAAAAGTAAAGGTTTCTAAAAAGAAGAAAAAATAAAGGTAGAGACGCATTGCAATGCGTCTCTACGAATGTAAAAGAGGTGGGTTATGGTTTTAAAAGGAAAGGCATATAAATTTGGGGATGATATCTCCACAGATCTGATTGCCCCGGGCAGATATTTTCACCTGCGTTCTAATCTGCCGGAGATGGCAAAGCATGTCTTGGAGGATGCGGATAGTTCTTTTGCCAGCAAAGTTCAGAAGGGTGATTTTGTAGTAGCGAGTGAGAATTTCGGCTGTGGTTCCTCCAGAGAACATGCTCCCACGATTATTAAATTAGCCGGAGTCTCTGCAGTTTTAGCCAAATCTTTTGCCCGTATTTTTTACCGCAATGCTATTAATGTGGGATTGCCAGTTTTAATCTGCGATGCGGATAAGCTCTCTTCCGGGGATGAGTTAGAAGTTGATTTGGAAAAGGGGGAGATCAAAGATTTGACCAATGGAGTTACTCTAAAATTTGCTCCTTTGCCCAAGGCGATGATCAATATCTTAAATGATGGCGGTTTGATAGGGCATATTCAAAAGCATGGCGATTTTAAGATAGATTAAAAAAGTATAATCTTTCAACTTTAAAACAATCCCGCCTGTGGCGGGATAGGAAGGAGTAAGGATGGTGAAGTTCAGTAAGGTTACCCCTCCAATTGAGGGAGAAAAGATCGAGGTCCTGAAAGATAAACTTCAGGTTCCGGATAATCCGATTATACCGGTTATTGAAGGGGATGGTGTGGGCAAAGACATTATGAAGGCGGCTCGTCGGGTTTTAGATGGGGCAGTGGAAAAAACTTATGGCGGGAAAAGGAAGCTCATCTGGTTCGATATATATGCTGGAGGAAAGGCTCAACAGAAATATGGAGAGCTTCTGCCCCAGGATACCTTTAAAGCCATAAAGCATTATATCGTGGCTTTAAAAGGTCCTCTAACTACACCTGTGGGCGGAGGATACAGAAGCTTAAATGTAACCTTAAGGCAGGTGTTGAACCTTTATGCCTGTATTCGTCCGGTCAGGTATTTCGAAGGTGTTCCCTCTCCGGTTAAACATCCGGAGAATATGAATGTGATTATCTTCAGGGAGAATACCGAGGATGTCTATGCTGGAATAGAGTGGCCCAAAGGCTCCAAAGAGGTAAAGAAGGTTATTACCTGGCTTAATAAAACCATGAAAACCAAAATCAGGTCAGATTCAGGTATTGGTATAAAGCCGATCAGCGTTACCGGAACCAAGAGGTTAGTCCGGAAAGCGATTAAACATGCTATAGAGAATAACCGCAAGTCGGTTACCCTGGTGCATAAAGGTAATATTATGAAATATACTGAGGGTGCCTTCAGGGAATGGGGTTATGATTTAGCCTTAAAAGAGTTCCGGGATAAGGTTGTCACTGAAGCTGAGCTGGAAAAGGAATATAACTGGCAGGTTCCAGAAGGTAAAATAGTAATCAAAGATCGGATTGCAGACAGTATGCTTCAGCAGATTTTGACCCGGGCAAATGAATACGAGGTTATTGCCACTCCTAATCTGAATGGGGATTATCTTTCTGATGCCTGCGCCGCTCAGGTGGGTGGCTTAGGGATGGCACCAGGTGGAAACATCGGTGATTTCGTAGCCCTGTTTGAAGCAACCCACGGGACCGCACCAAAATATACAGACAAAGATATGGTCAACCCCAGCTCGGTGATTCTATCCGGTTGTATGATGTTAGAATACCTTGGCTGGAAAGAGGCGGCTGGGTTAATTTACAAAGGGATTCAGGAGACGATCAAGCAGAAGAGGGTTACCTATGATCTGGAAAGATTGATGGAGGGCGCTACCAAGCTTAGAACTTCTGAGTTTGGCTCAGCGATTATTGAGAATATGGGTTAAAATTCTTTGGATTTAAACACTCAAGGGTGAACCGGAAGGTTCACCCTTTTTTCGTTTATATATCTAGTTCAAGGACTGATTCAAATTCCTCTAAAGTTATCTTTTTAGTCAAAAGTTTAATTAAATTGAAAAGGAAATTCTTTTTGTTTTGGTCTGTTTCAATTCTATTTAAAAATTTTTCCATATCATCAAAACGCCATAAGCCGGCCAAGGTAAAGTCTCTATTTGCTCTGAGTAGATCCAAAAATGTTTTTAAATCTTTTGTATAATCTAGGCCGCCTAAGCAACGTGCAGTTACCAATAGTTGCTGTAGAATTATTTTATCTTCTAATTGGATGATGAACTTTGATTTTTTAATTGCAAAATCGTTTGAGAGTTGATAATCTCCGTTTAGTATATATACCTCAGTTAAATTTTTAATTGCACGTGTGTTGTGTGGCTCTATTTCTAAAGCCGTTTCTAAACTCTGTATTGCTTCTGGAATCTTGAGTTCATAAATTGCCATCAAACCTTTACTGATATACATATTTGGCGTTACATTTGCTTTCAACTTTTGAAGGAGTTGTATCTGCCCTTCCACTTTGTTCAATTTATCTTCGATTTCATAAATTTCAGATTTAACTCCAGATTTTTCAGTTAATGGAGAGATAAATTCTTTTGATATTTCCCCTTTTACTGTTTCCTTTATAACATTTGCATATTCTTTTACTGAGGATTCGACCAAGGAACTCAATAATTTTTTTATATTATCTAAATCATCAGTGGTTTTCTCTACAATCTTCTGTGCTTCTTTTCTTATTTCAATGATTCTATTATACTCTCTATCCATCTGAATTGACTTTAAAATCTGAAATCCGAAAACTAAGGCGATTAGGACTCCTAATATGGTAGCAACAGTTTTCGCAAAAGAGATCCAATGCTCAGTGTTTTTAATGTTGATTTCAACATATTGTTGCATTTCTTTTTTCGATTTTTCAAATTCAGTTTTTACAAATTTCTTAAAATCCTCTTTGTCTAATGTGTCAGCGGTTTGTGAATAAGATAGCGTGGCCGAAAAATTCGCAAAGAGTAATAGTAAAAATGAAAAAAGAATGACAATAAGTAAAGGCTTTTGTGAATTCTTATAATCCATTTCTCCCCGTTTCTTCAAAGAATTTGAGAAACTCTTAGTGATTAATATTATACCATATTTTTTAAATAAAATCAAGTATTTTTTTCATTTATTTGTTTAATTTAAGATGCTTTGGGAGCTTAACCTTGTAAAAGATTATCAAATTGGGGGGCTTGTCCCCTCCCGTTTTTTTTACTTCGTCCTTCGTCCCGCCTCTGGCGTGGCTCGCAATGACAGGTATGATTGAGCCTTAATTCCTTTTCAATCTCCACTATCTCTTTTTCCCACAGGCATTATAGCTAAAGGCTCTTCCTTTTTTAGATTCAAAACCTTTTTTACCTTTG
>Ga0209979_1001979_pt1 | contig 20669 bp, 28 predicted proteins | sample AnhtaG_FD_183114 | JGI IMG/M metagenome (GOLD analysis project Ga0209979, IMG submission 183114) | Deep subsurface microbial communities from Anholt, Denmark to uncover new lineages of life (NeLLi) - Anholt_01485 metaG (SPAdes) (version 2) | ecosystem: Environmental > Aquatic > Marine > Oceanic...
GTGAGATTAATTGACCATTGCCAATCTAATGCCCCCATGTTCCAAGGAACTGTTTGGTTTCAAGTTAACGGGAAAGGATCTCGCGATAGATCTGGGAACTAGCAAGACCCTGGTCTATAGGAGAGGATCAGGAGTGATTCTCGATGCTCCCTCAGTACTGGACCCCTTGAGTTTTGAAAACATAGTATACCTTGCGTCTCAAGTTTATCTCGTATCTCCAGACCTCATTTGGGTCATGCTCCCCCTCTGATAGCTTCTTCTTTTTCATTGAAGCGCTCAAGCAGATCAAGGATAACTTTAGCTTGATCAGTAGAGAGGTTGTCTATAAGCTCTTTAGCCCTTTCTTTAATGGTTTTGGTGCTCATTTACTTCTCCTGTATTTATTCTCTCCTTAATAAAATGTTACAATTCTTATCTAAAGATATCTGATTCCTTTTTCAGCTTTTCAAAAATTCTGTGAGGCTTTGGAGAGTTTGAATCCCTCCTTAAAGATGAGTAGAAGAGGCTGTCTATTTTCACTACTCCTCTTTGCTTTCCTCAGGTGCAGCAGGTATCAAAGCAGCGACTGCCCCTTCAACTATCTCCTTTACTTTCTCCTCAGTAATATAGGTTTTGGTTTTCTCCTCAATTAAAGCTAAAACCTTTTCTTCACTTAAAGGAGCCGGCCCGAAAAAAGAGAGTCGAACAGCCAGCACACATCCAACAATTGCTATAACCAAAGCAACAATTGAAAACACCAAGTTCATTTTTACTCCCATTTTGTCTCACCCCCTTCTATTCAGCCTAAAATTGGCTCATTTGTAAAAAATAGGTCAAACTACCTATTTTCTTTTCAAAACAACCCTATAGGAGCCTCGTAGATGAAAGATCCTGGCCGGCTAATGGTTTTATACGTCCCCATTTCTATCTTCATCAACAAACTTTTATCACTCCAAGGCTTTCAGCAACTAAAGTTAGCTATTTTTTCTTTTTCTCTTCAGAGACAATCTTAACTTTAGGTTTACCAAGAAAATTATAAATACCTAGTCCCAGAGCAATCAAGGCTATCACAAAAGCTGCCACAGCCATTTTTTTCCTCCTTTTTAAAATATCTTTGTTACTCTTACCTCTACCTTTTTCACATTGGGAATTCCCACTTGTTCCACAAGATATTTTTTAACCATCTCTTGAAAATCATTTACCAGCCGAGGAATCCCTCCTTCTGCCTCGCCATGAGCCGATAAGGTTACATAAGATTCCACCCCCTCTTTTGCAGGCTTTATTTTTACCTTTGCACCTCTCACCTCCTCCATTTTTTCCCCTGCTCTTTGGATGAACTTAGATATTGCTTTTGTGGATATATTCACGGATCCTAAAGGATTAGAAAGGGTAATGAATCCACCTGCACCTCTAAGCCAGGTTGATAGGGGCAGGTAAATACTAAGAGCAAGAAGGAATAGAAAAACAGCTCCTGCAGTTAGTCTGATGGTAAGCTCACCCCACATCCTCGTCAGAGCAAGGTATACAGTATACCGAGAGATGAATCCTGCATCTGCTAAAAATCCGGCCAGAGAAAATGCTCCCAGGGCAACTAAACCCACCACCCATAAGACTTTTTGATAAGCTCTCATTTCTCTTCACCTCCTCCTTATTTAGCCTAAAATCGCCTTCTTTGTGAAAATAGGCCGGAATTACCCTCTTCTCCTCTAAAAACGCTTTCAGAAATGCCTCTATTTTAAGAGTTCAGAGGTTAAGGTAATGTTTTATTCCTTCCTAATTTTTACCTTACTGCTTCCTTTAAATTTCTCCTTGTCTTAAACTTAGGCACTTTTTTTGCTGGGATGTTTGTATTTTTTGGTCCATCATTGTCTTTGACTGCCAATAAATTCTTTCCGGTTTTTCCTCACTCAAGACATTTCTTACTTTTGCCTTGGTAAGTGTGAAGAAGGTATCATAAGAAATATAGCCAGTCAGGGAAGCTCTGAAAGATGAGTGGTCCATAGTGAATCAAATCGGCTATGTGCTCAAGGCTTTCGCTAGCTTCTGATGCCACCAAATAACCTATGATGCGAGCATCGAGCTCAACAGAGTGGGCTTCTTTTGGGTAATACTGCTGGAGGTATTTTCTAAATTTTTTAGCCTTCTCTTGAACTTCTTTTCTGTCTTTCAGGAGCGGATCATCCTCAGTCCAGAGTATAGTCTCAGGAATTTGATACTGCACTCTGTGTCTCATCTCATGAGCTACCATACTCAAGATAGTCTTTCTTTGCCTCTCGTAGTTAAAAAGATTCGAAAAAAGGTATTCTAGGTTCTCTTCCTCTATTAGGAATATATCTTCGAAGGGATCATAGGCCATAGCAGGGACAATAACTGCCTGCCAACCCATCCCTTTTATCAATTTCTTTCCTGTTTCAAAAAAACTAATTTCTACTTTCTGATCAAAGATTAGGAGTGATAATTGCTCAATTTGCTCTACTATTCTATCTATAAAGTGCATTTTCACTCCTTTTAGCCTACTTTAATCTTTTGAATCACTCCTTGAGTCTTACGTCTGCTGCTCGAGGACCTTTTGGTCCGGTCTCGACTTCAAACTCTACTGATTGTCCTTCTTTTAAGGAATCAAACCTTAGGCCTCGAAGGGCTGTTCGATGGAAGAATATATCTTTTCCATCCTTGATGGCAATAAATCCATAGCCTCGGTCTCTCATCAATCGTTTTATTATGCCTTTGGCCACTTGTACCTCCTAGAACAAGGTTGATGAATATTTTATTGAGCCGGTGCCCTCCTTAATTTAGTTCACTCCGGCAAGTATCCACAGGTGAGTTCACTGACACCATATTTCTTATAGAGCGCTTTATTGATATTACCGGTGAAGTTCTTGATGATTTGGTCAGCTTTTTCTTTGCTCTCAGCTTGAACGCTCAACTGCGCTCCCTTAAGGGGATCTATTCTCAGCTCGATTGGGTACTTTTCTAAAAGTTTATTTCTTATTCCCACCACTTCCTTTGAGACTTTGTTTCTCGAGGGCGGAAAGATGCCCCATAGTTTCCTTTTGTGCCTAATGACCTCAATGGTAGGGTCTGTTGAAGTGAGATAGTTCCGACTTTTAGGAAGAGAGCGGCTTACTTCATAGATGAATTTTGGCTTGTTAGGCATTGTATAGCTCCTGATGGTTAAATATCCCTTGAAAGGCTTTGCTGCTGGAGCGGTGAGAGTTCTGGGCACCGACCTTTTACTTCTCCAATAAGTCCTTTAATTTCTGAAGGGTTTTTTCGACGCCTTTGCGGGCTACTCTACGAACAATCAAACCATCAATTATTGTCCCCATAAGGCCAAAGGGGACTCTATATTTAGTTAGGTAAGTTACCCTGGTTCCCTTTTCCGTAGATCTAAAGAGCCATTGTATCTCTATTTGGGCGCCCGAGATAGGCTTTAAGCGCCAACCTCTATTCTCGACAAAGTCGACTACCTCTAATTGAAATTCGAACGGAATACCAAAGATTTTGCCTATCATATCAAACCTGGCGCCCTTTCCTCGTTTAATCTCGGTAGTCGGTTCGAACCTCACCAGGTGCTCGATGTACTTTGTGGCATTAGTATAATCAGCAACAAAGTTAAAGAGTCTGTCCAACGGGACATTTATTTCCATCTCTTTTATTATTCTGGTCATTGGCTCAGCCTCTAATGTGCTTATAAAAAAAGGGGCAAGTTGTTAAGAATACAACTTGCCCCTTGAAGTTTGGCAATGAGACTAAATCTAGTTGGTAAGACCCTTTATAATCCAGCGGAAAATGAACGCGGGGCAGCCACCCTGACAGAACCTTGGGCATTTTAATCCCTTATTTTTGCATCTCTTTTCTTTTGTCTAGGGTGCGTCCACTAGTCTATACCCTGGATGTCCATCTTGAATCGCGACGTTGAGTCTGCCGGTTTAGAGTGACAATGATCGATTTCCTAAAGCCAACCTTCCTAAATTTGCTCTTAGACCTTTTCTTTCTGGTTGATGCAGTCCTAATATAACAGGAGAAAATTCTTCGTCAAGTGCCGAAGATGGAGTACGCTTGTTTTGGTAAGCGTGAGAGTATAAGGTTAATTGAAGTAAAAATCTCTTATTTAGCTAGGCCGAGTTTTGTTTCTATTCGTTGAAGCCGCTGTTCGAGTTCAATGAGTTCGGGCCGATAGACTACTCCAGTAAGTTTGCTACTAATCTCTTCAAGATCGAGTCTCATCTCTGCGTGTTCTTTTTGGTTTTGGTCTCGGAACTCAGCAAACTCACTTCTAACTTCATCAAATCCTTTCTTGGTCATAATGGCAACTTCTTTTATTTTTTTGTCTATTATTTTTCTGATAGTTCCTCTGTCTTTCTTTGCTTCTTCGAAACCATTTTTTACCAGCTTGGTTAGGTTTTGGTGTTTGGGTTGGTGGTTGAGGTGTTGAAGATAGTTGAGATGGATAGAGAGCTTTAGGGAAGATAAGTGAGGGTCCTTCAATTTTGGGCTTTGCGAGGTTCGTTGAATAGACCAGCTGTATTCTTACTCGCTCCAGTGCTTCGCAGTTAGTTTGTAATCTTCTCAAGTGTATGCCTTCCTATCTTTAACTTAGTTGTGAGGTTACCATCGCTGTCAATCTCAACGGGAAGGTAAATTTCAGTTTCCTGGGATCCTTTAAATCTTATTTTGAGAATTAGTGTATTTTTGTTGATAACCCCCAGGTTTTGAAAACAGTCCAGATCCTCTACCTCAGGAGTTTCTGTTTTTCTCCCCAACTCACAAGTAATGTCTGAATACTCTGTTTTTGGCATTAGGCACCTCCTTAGAAGTTTTTGGAAACTTATTTCATCTTAGCAAAAAGTGGGGGGTGTCAAAAAGGATCACTAGGTTTGGGTGAGGGGTCTTGCAAGGGAGAGTTGACAGAGAAAAAAAATGTGGTACATTAATGTCCAGCTCAAGATTAGTCAGGAAAGAAAAGGAGGCTTTAATTCAAGACAAATAAGTAAACCCCTGTATCAACCACACCAAACCTACAGCTAGCACCTTGTTAGTTGGACCTTAATTCCCTCAGGCTGTAGCCAAAGGAGCTCTCCAACAGAATATTCCACTATTCAAAATACCAAATTACACGTAGTGCAAATTATCAAGGTAGTTTTGACGGATCAACCTAAGAAAGGAGTGAGAAAAAGAGTTTCAGTAGATTAAAAATCAAGATTTCTCCTCAGTTGTGAGGGAGGCGAGTTCGTAACCTTATGAGATTGGTTCCCTAAAGGGTTACGAAAGCCAACGGGAAAACCGGCTACTCACAAGTAGTCGGTTTTTTTATTTATGCCATTAGTATATTAGTGGTTTTTCTTTCTAAGAACTTAGATCCTTTGATAAAGGTGGAAACAGAAATGAGATGGGGAGAGAGCGAGGGAAAGAAGGAAGCGTTCGCATTTTTAGAAATTACAGTATTAAAAGAAGGGTAAAATGAAGCTGGTGGTAAATATTGAAAGGTCCCAATTGCGGGGAGTGTTGCAGGAGCTAGGAGCGAATTTTGCTGATATGGAGATCGTGATCAATATCAAGGAAGAGGAATTTAAGAAAAAAACTGTAGACTATGAGAATCTCACTACCGAGGATCTTCAGCGGATACAAAAAGAGATGGAGAAAAGGGAAGAGGAAAAGCAAGAGCAAAAATATCCAACTTAAAAAGCTTCCAGCGTTGAGTGGTGAGCTCGTTGCTGGGAGGGGGTACTAGGATTGTAATAGCTTAGCTTTCCTAAAGCTTCTAATTTAGTGTTCTTTGTCAAAGGGTGGCTTTATCAGAAAAATTATTGACATTATGGTTTTTTATTAAATGAGAGACTCTCTTGTATAAGTTTGGAGTGAAGAGTTTATCGTTGATAGGTTTTGACTTTTTTTTTTGATCTTCCTTTGCCTCTAAAGGCACTAATTTATAAGGGACTAAGTTAAGAAGGAGTAAGAAAAGATGAAACTGGGTCAAAGAATTAAAGAGGTGAGAAAAAGGTTGAGCCTGACTCAAAAGGAATTCGCTGAGCACATTCCTGGCAAGGTTGGCCCTACCTATATCGGAAAGATTGAAAGAGGAAACCAGTATCCCTCTCTGAAGATGCTGGAAAGAATAGAGAAGGCTTTTTCTGTTCCCCTTAGTTATTTCTTTGAGGACGATGGTTTTTCAAAGTCTTTGCATCTTCTATCTGGTGAAGTAAAGGATCTACTCAAGGATAGAAAAAGGCAGGATTTACTAAAGATGACTCAGGGACTAGACCCCGAACACCTGGAGGTGGTTATGCAGTTAATCAAGACTCTTAGAAAAGAGGAGATGAGATATAAACGTGTATTGGCGGGGAGAGATAACTATGGCGAGGAAAAAGGCAAAGATGAGAGCCTCGAGATGGACAAAATCAGGCTAAATTAAGAGTTTATAAGAATACCAATGGAGAAAATAGTACCTAAACTCACCAGTAGAGTATTACCCAAGTGATTGCATCTAGAAAGGAAGAATAGAGAGTTCATAGAATAGGAAATGAACGTTGTTGAAAAGGAAGGCAATTGTTCATGGCAGAGGAGGGAATGCGAGAATAGGTAACAGAAATACTAGAAAAATACTGGATAAATGAGAAAAAACTGGAGGAATTGGATAAAGAAATGGGGATTTGTAGGCGGAAAAAACAATTTTGGGATGGTTACATGGAGTACTTGAACAGCATAGATCGCAGTAAGACTAATTATGATATTGAGGCTGTATTAGAGTGGTGTAAGGAGGAGAAGAAAAAGCTGTCAGAGGAATTAAAGAAGATAAATAAAGAGAGGGCAAAAAGGGGCTTATGTGAGGCTTTGATAGATTCTTTCAGAAAGATTTAGGATTCAAGACCCTCAAGTATAAAACTTTAGGTAAAGCTTGCTTGTATGAAAATCAGCACTTCTCGGATTTACTTAATGGGGAGACTGCCTTGCATCTCGACGAGGAGGCATCGACCTTATGGATAATTTCTGCAAAATTTACCAGTTCATTTGCTATAATAATAGTAAGTAACAGTTTGATTCAAAAAAGGTAAAGGCATGCAGGAAAAAGAGAGTGAAATCGTAAAGTGGATAAAGGAACTCGAGGAAAAAAGGGGAAAGCTGGATCTGCAAATAGATGAACTAGATAGGGAAACTGCCAGAATAAAGTGGAGAATAACTCAACTGGAGGAATTCAAAAGGAAAATAGAGGAAGAAGCTATCCAGATTGCTCAATCCGAGGTAATTGTAGAAAGGGCAGAGCTGGAGATGAAAACTCTCGCGCACCTGCAAGGGGAAAGGAGAGAGCGTAAAGGTGAAATAGCAGTAGAGAGGGAGTTCTGCAATGCCCTTATAAGTTATCTTCGCTCCAAATTAGAATCTGTCCGGGAAAAACCTCCTCCTTCTTAAAGTTTGTCTCAAGGAAACAGTTGTTTTTATCTTTTATGCAGAGCTGGTAGAAGTTTATACATTCAACTGCAAATTTTAAAAATATTTTGCTATAATAAGAATAGAGTAAAGGTCAAAAGATTCTCTTTAAGTTTTGAGTGGAGGCGAAGTCTTAAGCTGAATTGTTATACATTAATGCTTCTCTCAAATTAATTAAGAGAATAGGAGGTCTCGATTCAAGACAAATAAGTAAACCCCTGTATCAATCACACCAAACCTATAGCTAGCACCTTGGTGGTTGGACCCTAATTCCCTCAGGCTGTAGTCAAAGGAGCTCTCCAACAGAATATTCCACTATTCAAAATACTAAACTACACGTAGTGCAAATTATCAAGGTAGTTTTGACGGATCAAGCTAAGAAGGGAGTGAGAAAAAGAGTTTCAGTAGATTAAAAATCAGGATTTCTCCTCAGTTGTGAGGGAGGCGAGTTCGTAACCTTATGAGATTGGTTCCCTAAAGGGTTACGAAAGCCAACGGGAAAACCGGCTGCTCACAAGTAGTCGGTTTTTTTATTTGGATCATTAATACATTAGAGGTTTTTTTTCTTCCCTAAAACTGCAACCATCTAATAAAGGGGAAATGGAGATGAGATGGGAGGAAAGGGCAAAAAGGATGGTAGAGGTTTACTGCAATAACATAACAAATCCTCTGGAAAGAGTCTGTCTAAAGGAGGATCTTTTTTGCCCCCTAGCTAAATTGCCCGAAATAGTGGAGAAGATGGTCAGTCAAAACGGGAATGCTCCGGATTTTTGCCTCAAACACCTGAGTAAACGAGAGTTAACAGAAATTGAAAAAGATTGCACCGAGAATCTTGTTTTAACCAAGGGAATACTGAATCCTTTCTGCATAGCGGGGAGGATTGATGTCGAACTTGAAAAAGTTATTTCAGAGAAACCTTCCATCTGGCAAAGACTAGATACATGGACCAGGTATCGCCTCCTGCACGTCATGGCGAATGACATATGGCAAAACATCTTTGATGCACTACTAGATAATCCCGAGGTAAGGAAATTAAGAATTATACTTCTTCAAGACCTTTTTATGGATGATGAAAAATGAGGAGATGCCTGAAAGTTCTTAACCTACTCATAGAAAAAAAAGTTGCTGAGATAGAAGGGGATAAGCTGAAAGCCTGGGAATACGAGGGAATGATAAAACGTCATGTTGAAAAATGTCCCAGTTGCCGCAAGCTTCTGGGAGGAATGTATGAAAAGAGCAAAATATTAGATGCTGATTCCTCTCGAAGCCCAACTGACGCATTAGCCCGACTCAGTTCTTCTCTGTAAGCATACTCAAGAATTTCTTTCTTTAAATCTATTATACGGGAGGTGAAGAAATGAGGAAATTAGTAGTCTATCTTATTTGTGGGGCTGTTTGTGCTTTGCTCTTAGCAAACACAAATATGGCGCCAGCCTCAGAACTGGTTTACACCCCCATAAACCCATCCTTTGGCGGACATCCCCTTAACGCTCAGTGGTTGCTGGATCAAGCCCAGGCTCAGAACAAGTTTACAGAGGAAGGATGGCGAAGAGACCCACTTGAGGACTTCCAGGATATGCTCACCCGGCAGATACTTTACAGAATATCAAGGAACGTAATAGATGAGGCATTTGGTGAATATGGTGAAGCCCTTCAGCCCGGGCATTATGAGGTTGGAAGCTACACCATTGATATCAGTACTGATGGAGTGGTTATAACCGTTGTTATCACTGACATTGTGACGGGTAATACAACCAAAATAGAAGTACCCTATTATGAGTTTTAGTACTGAATAACAATGAATGATCGGGTGAAAGGAGGATGAGATGAGCCCGTGGGTAGTTCTAGCTGTAGTAATTCTTTGCAGTGCTATCTTTAGGCCAGCAGGTCTTCAGAAGCCGGTAACAACTAAGCCCCAATATAAATCTTCCCAGGCTACCTTAGCCTACACAACCGCTGTTCACCAGGATCTAGTTTCACTGCCTCCCCCAGAAAAAAAGATAGTAGCGGCTGTCTATCAATTCAGCGATCAGACCGGACAGTATAAGTACTCTCCCACTGTGACCACCTATTCTAGGGCTGTAACTCAAGGGGCTACTTCTATGTTGATTAAAGCTCTTGAGGATTCAGGTTGGTTTACCGTAATAGAAAGGGAGCGGTTGGGGCATTTGTTGAAGGAAAGAGAGATCATCGACATGACCAGAAAGAGTTATAAAAGTAGCCAAGGGCAATCCCTGCCACCCCTGCCGCCCCTGCTCTATGCTGGTACAATTTTAGAGGGAGGGATAATCTCTTATGATAGTAATTTTCTCACCGGCGGATTTGGAGCAAAATACTTTGGTTTGGGTGGTGATGTCGAATATAGAAAAGATCAGGTAGGTATTTATCTGAGAGCTGTGTCCGTCCAGAGTGGAAAGATTCTCAAATCTATTTCAACCACCAAAACTATTCTTTCCAAAGAAGTGCACCTGGGGATTTTTAGGTTTGTTAGCCTAAAAAGACTCCTGGAGGCAGAAACTGGTCTAACCACCAACGAGCCACCTCAGATGTGTGTTTTGGAGGCAATCGAGAAAGCAGTCTTGAGGTTGATTATAGAGGGAATAGCTGATGAAATCTGGGGTTTAAAGAATCCAGAAGATATTAAATCTCCAGTTATTCAAAGGTATTTAGAAGAAAAAAAGGAAGTGGAAAAGGCAGAAGAGCTTATGAGTAAGTGAGGGATAAACCGGGCGAGCCACTAATCCTTCCGAGCCGGGAAAAATTAGCTGTCAGAAAGCGTTCGCCGGCTGGCTTTAACTTTCTGGCTGCTCGCCCGTTGGTAAATATAGCATTTTACCAAGAGCTGTCTAGTGGCCACTAGGGAAATAGAAATATTCGATAAAAAGGGGAAATTTACAGTTTAACGATGTTAGGTAAAAATCTCTCGTGGTGTGAGAGACGTGAGGGAGATGGGATAAAAAATAAAAAAGAGAGGAGGTGAAAAAGAATGAGAAAATTTCTAATAGCAGGATTGGTTTTGGTGTTTGTACTAGGCGCATCTGGATTGGCGTTGGCTGTCAACAATGTTGACATCGACCAGACCTCAGGATATGGTGCGGTAAACCCAAATACCGGCCACTTCGCCGATGCCGAGGTCAGGCAGGGTGGTTATGACCAGGATGTTGACATCGATCAAATCGCAGGTGACTACAACTTAGTTTTTGTCGCCCAGGACGGCCATGGTGCCACTTACGACAACAAAATTAAAGTCGATCAAAATGCAGGCACATGGAACGTGGCCTATGTTGTTCAGAAGTATGGCAAACACAACAAAGTTGACTTCGATCAAGATGCATTTACCGACAACTATGCCCGCATCAACCAGACGGATGGAGGAATGCACAATATCTTAGCCGGTGCTTTTAGTGATGGAAGTATTGATTTGGGTTCGCCAGCTACTCAGTTTTCTTCTACTAGTTACAACTTCCTTGACACCTTTCAGGGCACCGTCGGCAACCAAATTGGGCTTAACCAGAATGCGGTTGGTTACAACAGGGCTGTGATTCACCAATACGGTGTCAACAATTCCTTGGGAGTTTACCAGCATAATACTAGCGGTTACAATAGTGTGACGAGTAATCAGTTCGGTAACATGTGGGCTAAGGTCACCCAGAGCACGTATTCTGGTGCTGGTATAATTACCGTAGATCAGGGTTAAGGTTAGTGGTTTCCTCATCTTGCCTATGCTTAAGAGAAAAGTAAAGGCAGTCTATCTTAAAAGGTAGGCTGCCTTTATCTTAGGAGTTTTAAGGTGTTAAGAGAACTTTATCTGATATTGTTGGGCGTGGTTATTTCTGTTCTCTTAGCCGCTCAGGTTGGCTCAGCTATTCGTTCAAAGGAAATGGCTACTTGCTACCCTTCTGAATTTTTAGGAAAAGATAAGAAGCCTTACAAAGCCTGGATAGCCATTGAATATAAGGATTCTTATTTGAAAATAAAAGTGTTTTGCTTTAACAACACTTCAGAAGATGAGGTTTTGAGATATGAGTTAGAGGCAAGGAAAAGCGGAAAAAGTGGAACAGCACATACTCGTCAAGCAGGTTCTGTTTGTATTCCAAGCCAAGAGAAAAAATGTCTATCTAAGTTAACCTTAGGGATTTCCCCAAAAGATTGTTATCAGATAAAGTTGGAGGTTTATAAAGACGGAAAGCTGGTAGCTGAGGATTCAGTATTTTACCCTCCTTATTTCCACTAGTGAAGATCAGGTAGATCTCTTCTATTAAAAGCGACAAAATGCTTCCACCCTTAAAATTAAATTCCTTTCTACTAAAGACTTTCCTTAAATTAGGATGTGTATTATGTCACTTAATTATCTGTGTGTGTCTTTTTTCTCCCTAATCAGCATAAACTCTTGATTTAGCCCGATTTTGTCTATTCTTCTACTTGTCTCGCTTCCTCGAACTCCTTCACTAATTCCTCTAAGGTAGAAACTGCAATTTCAAGTTTCTCTCCCAGCTTTACTAGGTCTTCCCGGTTGCTCCTAATCAGAAATCCAATCGCCTCAAATACTTCTGCTTTAGGCAAGTCTCGCTTCATTCTCCAGTAAGCGTTGCTCTCAGCTCTCTCTGCATAATAATAAGCATTGTCCTCAGCCACTTTGGCTTTGTCCCAAGCCTCCTCGGCCTTCTCATAAGCCTCATCAGCTCTAGACTTAGCTCTGTATGTCTCCCTGGATGCCTCAGAATAACTCTCTTCTGCTTTCTGGTATGCTTCCTCTGCCCGGTAATAAGCACTATCCGCATAGGAATAGGCTTTTTTTGCCTGTTCAAGGGCTTCTTCTGCCAAGTAGTAAGCCTCGTCTGCACGGTAGTAAGCGTCATCAGCCGTGGTATCATAAGCGGTAACCGGCTTCGTTGCAAAAAACGGCTTACATAATAGAGCAGCTAGAAGAATCGCAATCAAAGTTAAGACAATCTTAGCGTATCTATCAAATCTTAGCTCCTCTCTCATTTTCTCCTCCTCTCCCTAAAAATCTCTGTATCCCGTAACTGGCTTGAAAAAAATCTCTTGATAGAGGCACTTTGGAAGGTAGAAAAGGCTTATAGGTTGCCTTGAGGTTAGAAACTGGCTGTATGGGCCTCTATGAAAGCGTTTTTTCTTGTCAATGAGCATAAAATCCTGATTTAGCTCGATTTTCCTCTTGTTTTCTTCTCCTTATTCTTTTACTCTCCTACTTCTTTTGTATTTTCCAAGTCTTTTAGTGTATTTTTTAAAGATTCCATTTGGGATTGAATTTCCTGATCTGGTTTCTCAGTCCTGTATTTACTATCTAAAATTCTAAACACTGAATTATTCAACAACTCTGAGGTGAGATTATAAGGGTATTTCTTAATTGCTCTTGTAATAGTTTCAGTACCAATAGTTCGCCAATATCCATTAACCCATCCGCCTTTTCTATAATGTCCTCTAACATAAGTGCCATCTTTTCTATAATAACCCTTTACGTAAGTTCCCCTTCTATAATGCCCTTTAACCCACACTCTTCTCGGTATTTGGACTGTCTCTACTCTATATTCCGGCTTAACTTGAGATTTTACAAGAACAACAGTTTTTTGACGATTCACCTGTTTCAATAAGATCAACAAAGAGAGATCGCTATTTAAATTAGTGGTTAGTTGACATAAGTTGGAATCGGTAAGAATACTGACATTAAAAGCTGGTATAGATAATACATCATTGATTACTACTTTCTCTTTACTGCATAGAAAACTAAAAAGAGTATTTAAGGATTCGTTATAGGGTTTAACTTTAACAGTCGACTCCCAAGGGCAAGCCTGTAATTGAGAAGAAAAAGCTTCGCTACTAAAAGTAAGATTCCCTGCTAACCCAACAACTAAAATAGCCAATGCTAAACTTTTCCTAAGCATAATTTATCCTCCTTATCTATTTAGGAGACTCTTTGAGATTTGACTTTAAATCTCTTTTTGCTTCTCACCTCCTCTCATCTTAGCCCCCTTATAAATTAGTCTTTTTTACGCAAAAAGGGGGCAAAAAAGAAGATTAAAACCTATCAACGAGATTTTCTTCATTGAAGAGATTAAAGCCTCTAAATTATGGCTAATTTTGCGTCTTTTCTTATAGACTAGGAGCGTTCCTCAAAGACCGAAAATCCAAAATGGGAAGTAACCGCTCCCTTACTTCCCACTCTTTAGCCGAAAAGAGAGGAATAGACAGGATTTGATAGGATATATGAGATGGTCTTATGGGAGAAATCTTTCTTCTTTTTGGTCCTAAAACCAGAGGAGTTTAACTTTCTTGCTATTTCCCTTAAAGAAAGCTTATTTTTTCCCCAATGATTATTATTTAACTTAAAGATCTTCTCAACAATTTCTAGCTCATCATCATTTTTCTTTAGCTTATTTTTGATCGCCTCAAATCCCAGGGGAGGAGAGCCTACTAATTCACCCCTGCTAATTTTATATCGCAGGGCTTCTTTTGTTCTTTCAGAGATAAGGTCCCCCTCAAGCTGAGCAAATACCCCCAGCATACCCAAAAAGCCCTTCCCCATGGCGGTGGTGGTATCAAAAGGCTCGGTCATACTCTTAAAGCCGATTCCTTTTTCCTCAAAGGTATCCTCTAGGAGCTGGTAAAGATGTCTTTGTTTTCTCGTTAAGCGATCAGTCTTATAAACAACCACCACGTCCACGTGATCAGCTTCTAAAAAGAAAAGAAGGTTTTTAAGACCTTTCCTTCTCATATCTTTACCAGAGGATCCCTCGTCACTAAATACTTTAATTAGCTTCCAGTCTTGACTCTCACAATAAGCCTTTATTTTAGAAGCCTGGTTATCCAAGCTGATCCCTTCCTTAGCCTGCTCCTCGGTTGAGACTCTGATATAGTCTATTGCTTTCATTTTTTAGCCTCCATAGCTTGCCGGATAAACTCCTCTAGATCCTCTTCTTTGATTCTATATACCTTTCCAAATTTAGCCGCGGGAAGTTTTCCCCCTTTGATATATATCCTGATGGTGTTAGGATGAAGCCTTAGCTTTTCGGCTACCTCTTCAACCAGGAGGAATCTAGACACTGCTATCCTCTCTTTAATTTTTATTTAATTATACCACATATATTTAATCTGTCAAGTAATAGTTAATTTTATTTAATGAATAGAGGGGTAAAAATCGCTAAAATTCCTCTTATATAGCCCATCTTCTGCCCTTTAGAGGCATAAAACATCGTCTTAGTTAAAAGGTGAGCCTCTATGAGCTTTATTTTGCATCTTTTTATCAGCTTTCCCTAGCTGATTTGGCAGAGAACTACATTTAAAGGGAGAAATTAGCTATCGGAGGATCCAGAGAGCAAAACGAAAAATTTTGGCTGTATTTATCAAGTAAAAGACCCGGACAGTTTGTCAGGTGAGGACGGAAAGGAAATCCAATCCATAGGTAAAGAACACAGGGGAAGTAGATCTTTTGTTTATGCCTGGCTCCAAATTTTCAGACTAAAAACAACCTCCTCATAGTGTAAAATAATTATGAATTTTTAGGAGTGCGTTCATGGTAGAATAGACAATATCTCTTCTATTTCTCCTGGAAATTCCTTAAGGCCTGAGTTTACTTTCAATTTTTCGGAAACTCGAGGGTGAGTGTTAGCCGAAAGATAAAAGAGGAGTAAAGAAAGATAAAATCGCACTTTCTTAAAATATTATAGCTTCACAACTTTGATAACTTTATCTTTATAGACAATTCGGATTTCCGGGTATTTGTCGTCGGGTATGTAACGAAGAGTAATTTTAGTTTTCCTTAAGTTCGGCACTGAAAAACTTTGGTTTTCGAAAGAAATCTTTCCATAGCCACTGACTACCCTCCGGTACTCTAAGCAGAATATATCTTTTAAGGATTGTTTATCTTTGAGGCTTAAAGGTTTAAGAAGACTTTTGCCTTCTTCTATAGCTCTTTGCCACCTCTCCTCTGGAATTTCTTTAGTTTCTTTATGGACGTGTTCACAGTTATAGTGATGAACCTCTTCATCTAGTATTCGCTGGGCTTCTTCGATGGTTTTTACTTCTTCCTTAGCACATCTTCTTACCACTCGATCTTGTAGGTATCTAAATTTTCTCTCTACCTTACCTTTAGCTCTAGCTTTGGGAGCATACCAGACAGTCATCCCGGTTTTCTTTACTGCATTCTTCCACTGGACAAATCCCTCATCGGTTTTTACTTGTTGATTCTGCCAATGACTTTTTCCATGACAGACAAATCTAAAGATTGAGTGATTGTCTACATAGTAGGCCAAACCTACTCCACAGGTAGTAATTACTTCTCTTGCAGCTACAATATGAGCCCAGGAGCTCTCAAAATAGACAAATTGAGCATAAAGTATCTTACGAGAGTAGTCATCAGTAGTCACGATTAAATAGAACTGATAAGGAATAAATGGTGACCAATAGTGAAGAGAAGAATCGTGCTGAAATAGATAACCTACGGCAGTGGTTTCAACCTCTCTAAAAGGACCGGGTTGAGATTTGGGCCGATAAAAACCAGAATCAATAGCTCTGTTTTTAATAGTTTTAGCAGAAATCTTTACTTTTGATTTACGAGCCAATTCATCTTTAACAGCTTCAAAGTTGAAACGGCGAATAGAGATCTTTGGATTATCAATAACTGCTTTCTCTTTTTCTAATTCGGTATAAATAAGCCGGTCGATCTTCTTGGGCAGCTTATAGTTTGGGGTATCTCTCGGATATTTGATGCTGAACTTTTCTGGATTTTTGCGATAACTCTTCAATAGGTAATGGAAGCGATTAGTTTTGAGACCCAATTGAAACATAGCTGTTTGTCGGCTAATCTTACCTTGATCGTAGGCCTCCAAGATGAACTTAACCGCTTTGGTGGTTAGACGCTTGTGGACTTGGTTTCTCATAAGCATGTCAATAGCGCAAGGACATTCTCGTGTTCGTGAGACAAGATGGCAATGCACTGTTTATTATTTGCTTATGATAACCTAAAATCTAACCGAGTGCGATTTTATCTTTCCAAAAGTGCGGTTTTATCTTTCTCCTAACAAAACTCGAGGGTGAGTTGACAAAATTTTTATTCGATATATAATTAATAATGTTTACTAACTAAAGGACCTATTATGAAGAAGAGAAAAAGAAATATTGCCAGACCAGATTCCATGGGCAGAGTAAACCAGAAAATAGTCCTACAGGAGATACAATTAAACGGACTTATTTCAAGAGCTAAGATTGCTCAAGAAACTGGACTCAGTAAACCTAGTGTCTCTCGTGCTGTTGAAGTTCTACTAAGGGAGAATTTAATTTTCGAAGAAGATCCTCCTTTAAACTATGCAGAAATTGGAAGAAAACCAATATTACTAGGACTTAATACTAAAGCGGGGTACTTTGAAAGTATCGACATAGGAGGAACTGAACTCACCTTTGGTTTGAGTGACTTATCGGGAGAGTCTTTGCAAATTTACTCTTTTAAAAATGCTGGTAGTTGGGAGAAAATAGTTAAACTTATCTCCTTTAAAATTAGAGAAACTCTAAAGAAGACCGGGATATCCTTTGAAAAACTTAAAGGCATCGGTATCGCGGCCCAAGGGGTAGTAGACTTACGCAGGGGGACCGTTTCTTCAGCTCCCAATATATCTGGGATGGATGAATATCCTCTTCGCAATGAACTGGAAAGTAGTCTTTCTGTTCCAGTATGGGTTGAGAATGATGTTAATCTAGCCGCCATAGGGGAATATTGGAAAGAAAAGCAAAATTACAAGGATATGGTATATATCTCATTAGGCACGGTCATTGGCGGAGCTATAATCCTAAATGGTCAATTATTTCACGGGACTAACTACTATGCAGGAGAAGTTGGTTGGCTTATTACCGATAAGAGCCTTTTATTCAAAGACTTCGGTAAGTATGGTTGCCTTGAAAGTTTAGCTACCGGATCCGCCTTAACCAAAAAGGCGAAGAAAATGATTGCGGAGGGCTTATACAAAGATGATCCTTTCTTTCCTAGCGATAGTATGAGTCCAAAGACTATATTTAAAGCTTATAAAGAGGGTAGTAACTTGGCAAAGCAGATAGTAAAACAGTGGATTGAAGATCTAGGAATAGCTATAAGTAATATCTCCTCCTTATTGAATCCAGAACTAGTCATCCTTAGCGGAGGATTAACCCGTTCAGGTGGTTTTTTTCTTGATGAGTTAAAAAAAGTGGTAAGCTGGGGAACTCAAAAGCCTCCCAAGATAAAGATATCAAATCTTCAGAATAAAGCTCCGTTATATGGGGGACTAAAACTCTGTCGTGATAATTATATGGATAGTCTATTCTTGGAGGAACAAGAAGAAAAGAACAAATTTAGGCAACGATAATGGGATATGATTCGCATCAGTGGGTCTTAGTCAAGTTGGTGGTAATTTTTGGCATAGTTCAAACTTTGTTGAAATTGTTCAGTTCTTTCTCAAATCAAAGATGACGGGGTTACCCCCTAAAAATGTTAGAGGGGGGCGAGGAAAGAATTTCCGAGAGAACTGTATCTTAAAATAACACATGAGGAGGTGTTTAAAGTGTATAGAGTAGTTATTGTTGGCGCAGGTTTCATTGGAAAAATTCATGCAAGTCCATATAGAAATTTAAAAAATGTGGAAATTAAAGGATTTTATGACGAAAATAGTAGAAAAGGTAAAAGCGCTGCAAAAGAATTCAACGTATCTTTTTATGATAACTATGATTCAGTATTAGATGATAATTTAGTAGATATTGTTGACGTATGTGTGCCTACTTTTCTTCACAAAAAAGTGGTAATTAAAGTACTTAAAACGGGGAAAAATGTTCTCTGTGAAAAACCCATTGCTTTGGACCTAAAAGATGCGGATGATATTATTAATGAGGCGGAAAAGGCAAAAGGTAAGTTTATGGTTACTCATAACCATCGATTTCAAGTAGAAAATGTCATGTGTAAGGAAGTTGCTGATTCAGGAAAATTAGGTAAAATTCTCTCCTGTTCTTCCTACAGACTAGGAATAAGACCTGATTGGTCAGAAGGAAATTGGATGAATGATCCAAAATTAAGTGGAGGTGCTGCTACCGACTTTATTCTTCATGACATCGATTTTTGCAATTGGATCGGAGGAAAACCAATTATGGTGACGGCACAAGGAATAAGGTCAAAAACTGGAGCTTGGGACTATATGGATATCTCAATTAATTATGACTCCGGTATTAAAGGTTTTGTTGAAGGCGGCTGGATGTGCAAAGGAGAATTTCCTTTTACTCAAGAAGTAAGAATCCTCGGTGATAAAGGAACAATCGATTGGATTTCTAGAGCAGAGAAGAATATTGAAAAAAGGGCTCAAGCTGCTTCACGAGTTGCTGTTTATCTGGAAGGGCAATCAGTAAAGTATCCGGAAATTCAAAAAAAAGACCCCTATGAAATTGAAATAGGTTATTTTATCGAGTGTCTTAAAAATGATAAACCTATCGAGGTTGTCAAACCAATAGATGCTAGAAGAGCATTAGAAGTGTCTTTAATGGCAAAGCAATCAGCTGAAACTGGAAAAACGATCCGGTTAAATTGAGTGGAAGGTAAATTATCTGAACTGTATGGCTAAATTCATCGAATCATCAAAGAAGTATGAGAAATGGATAAACTGAAGTAAGATAAGGACGTTTTTAAGTTATTTCAGATGAGCATGGAGGGTTGATATGAGATTAGAAGAACTAGCAATAAATCGAGGAAATCCTGTTCGAGTTAAACCTTTTCCTAAATGGCCTATATTTACAGAAAAGGATAAGGAAGACTTAGTAGCTGTGTTAGACGATGGACGCTTAACTGCCATAACGGGGCCCAAAGTAAAGGAATTTGAAGATAAATACGCATCTGTCTTTGAAAGCAAATATGCCCTAGCAACCTGTAATGGGGTAACGGCTATACATCTTGCGTTAGTAGCACTTAATGTCGGACCTGGTGATGAGGTAATAGTGCCTGCGCATACATTTATCGGTACCGCAATACCGGTATTAATGCAAAATGCAATCCCAGTGTTTGTAGATATCAATCCAGAAACATTCAACATAAATCCAGCTAAAATTGAAGAAGCAATTACTTCGAGGACAAAAGTTATAATGCCGGTTCATCTTAACGGACTACCTGCAGAAATGGATGAAATCAAAAAAATTGCCAATAAACACAATGTAAAAGTGGTGGAGGATGCTTGTCAGGCACACGGCGCAAAGTATAAAAATAAGCTCGTAGGAACAATTGGGGATATTGCTTGTTTTAGCTTTTTCGAAGATAAAGTATTAACTACTGGAGAGGGCGGAATTCTACTAACAAATAATGAGGAATATTTTGAAATTGCTCGCTCCGCTCGTAGTTATGGGGAAGCGGTAAGTAAAGACATTGCCGAAAGAAAATATGAGACTATGGGACTCGGTTTTAATTACCGAATGGGATCCTTAAACGCAGCACTGGGAATTAATCAACTGGATAGAATGGAGGAAATGACCGAAAAAAGGAGAAAAAATGCTGCTAATCTCAGAGAGAAACTTTCAACTGTATCTGGAATTATTCCACCGAAAGATCTCAATTATGTAAAACATGTTTATTATAAATTTGTTTGCAAGATTGACCCTAATATCATTAAGACTGATCTGTTAACGTTCATTAATTCGGTAAAAGCTGAGGGAGTGCCTATAACTCCAAGATATCCTCTTCCTCTTCCCTTGCAAAAGATATTCAAAGAAAAAAGTGGATATGGAAAGACACACTGCCCTTATGATTGTGACAAATATGGTCTTGAACCAGCCTTTACGCATGGGCATTGGCTCGAGGCTGAAAGAGTCGGCAAGGAGGCATTTGTACTTCTTGTCCATCCGACAATTAATGAGGAAGATCTTGATGATGTAGTTGCAGCAGTCTCGAAAGTCGCAAAAGCATACAGCGTAGAGTAAAAACTTGTTTAAGCTTAAGGTAAGAATTGGAGTGGCTCTTCTTCAAAAGCGTGGGGAAGATAAAAGAAGATCAGGCAGTACTTTTGCAAAAAATATAAGAGGGTAGGAATGAGGTTGAGTCATGTTAAAGTTCTTTCAGAGAAAGAATTATCCAAGATTCATCAAGCATCTCTCCGGCAACAGCGGGATACGCAGCCAAAATTTGTGACCTCAGTCCGCCTTAATTTCTCCAGAGGAGCCGGAACATGAAGCAATTGAGGTATCGGCAAATGAAGGAGCATTACTTCGCCGGCATTTTACTTTCGCCAACTTTGCTTATCATCGGA
>Ga0209979_1001981_pt1 | contig 20660 bp, 19 predicted proteins | sample AnhtaG_FD_183114 | JGI IMG/M metagenome (GOLD analysis project Ga0209979, IMG submission 183114) | Deep subsurface microbial communities from Anholt, Denmark to uncover new lineages of life (NeLLi) - Anholt_01485 metaG (SPAdes) (version 2) | ecosystem: Environmental > Aquatic > Marine > Oceanic...
AGTCATGTGTTGGGGCCCGAGTACTTCATTCTCACATGTGACAGTGAGAAGAAAATTGACAACCTTGTTCGCCTGGTGGACCTTGCAATTGTTGATTTCTCATTTCTCGAATGGGAAGGTCTAAATGTTGTGGATAGAGTGAAGCAGTGCGATGATTCAACCGTTATTCTTGGTATAGGGAGGCAGGTGGAGAAAGAGATAATTGAGGCGGCACGCAAAAGAGGACTCGCCGAGTATATAGATGTGGACAAAAACATTAATTCCCTTGCCTCAGTGGTGAGAGAAAAGATGGAAAAGAAAATGTTGATTACCCGAATGGAAGAAGAGAAGCTCTCCAGGGGCCCATCTCATTCCTTTCCCTCTCCAGACAAAGAGGCAACCCTTTCTCCGGAAGAGTGTAGATTCTTGGAGGAAATGTCCCGCTTGTTGATCCATGGGTACAATTTGGATGAACTAATGGAATTCTTCCTGAGTCTCTTAAATAAGATGTTCGGAATATCACGGCTCTGCATTATCTTGAAAGACAGGGTGAAAAAGACCTATGGCATAAGGGCATGTCTGGGCATCACGGAGGATGCGAAAGAGTGCGTCGAGCTCCACCCTGAGCGGGGATTGGTGAAGTTCCTTGCCAGAGAGGGAACAGTAGTAACTAAGGAACGCCTCGCGAAGGCTGATTTTAAAGCTGCCTACGAGATAAGACAGGATATGAAGCTTATTCAGTCCAATGTTGCAGTCCCACTTTCCCCTCGGGGTGAGCTGATAGGGATCCTGGGCCTTGGACCGAAGATCACCGGGGATAAGATGTCTCGAAGGGAAATTAGACAGGTTTTTCTATTTTGCAATCAGGTTGGACTTGCCATACAGAATCTTTTGTTTTACGAGGAGATGTACTGCCAGAAAAGGTACATTGAGAGTGTCCTGAAAGATGCCACAAGTGGTGTAATAAGTATAGATGCCGAACAAAAGATCACAACCTGCAATCCCCGGGCTCAGGAAGTGCTAAATGTCGGTGAATCTCCGAGTTTGATAGGTAAGGACATAAGAAGACTCCCCTCACCCCTGGGTGACATCTTGTTCCAAACTCTCACCCGGGGAATCCTGTACGGAAGAAAAGAGATTTATGTTCCTGCTATCAAACGCTGGCTGGGTATAAGCACTAGTCAGGTGAAGAATGCTAAGGGCGAGGTTTCAGGTAGTATGATGATATTTACGGACCTTACTCCCATTAAACATCTAGAGGCAGAAAAGGAAAAGATACAGAAGAGGGATTTCCTTGCTCAGGTAGCCGTTCGGCTCTCTCATGAATTAAGAAATAGTCTGGTTCCCATTAAGTCTCTGGTGGAGCTTATGCCGTCAAAATACTCTGATGAAGAGTTTCGAAAAAAGCTATTTTCTGGGGTAACGAAAGAAATTGAACGGATAGATAACCTTATTCAACGCCTGGTGTTTTTCAGTCAGCCTATCCATCTGGACAAAATCGCCGAGTCACTTGCCAGTTTAATTGCCGAAGCTGTCGAGAGGACCAAGAAAGAGAGATTAAGGGACGAGAAGATTGAGCTCAATGTGAGCTACAAGGAAGAGGACTTGCAGGTTTACGTGGACAAAGGAGCTATGATTGAAGCTCTTGGTTATATTGTAACTAATAGTATGGAGGCGGCACCAGAAGAAGCAAGAATAGATATTAGGTGTGAGAGAACAGATAAGCTGCCTGAAGCTCTTTTTCTCGGGAACCAAGAGAAAACGGTCTCTGGGGAGCCTACAGAATATGTAAAAATAGAAATTAGGGATAACGGTCCGGGCTTGCCAGGGGAAAACGCAGATCATAGCGACATATTTGATCCTTTTTTCACCACCAAAAACAGAGGAGTAGGTTTGGGTCTGACTATTTCTCAGAGTATTATTGAAGAACACGGGGGGAGTATAGTTCCTCTTAGCGAGCCGGGAAAGGGTACTGCTATGGTGGTTTACCTTCCTCGGTATCAATGTCCCCTTTGAGAAACAAAGGAGCTCCAGGATTGCCAAACAAACAGACAACAGTGTTCGTAGTGGATGATGAGAAGAGCGTGCAAGAATCCATGAGGATGATTCTGAAAGATAAGTACCAGGTATTCACCTTTGACCGCCCGGAGGAAGCTCTGACTGACCTGGCTCTAGAACCAGACCTTATCTTCACGGATATAAGGATGTTCTCTATGAGCGGTCTTGAATTTCTCGAGAAAACAAAGAAAATGAAACCCCAAGTCGAGGTTGTCATGATAACTGCCTATCCGGATTTTTCCTCCAGTCTGCAGGCTCTTCGTTCTGGGGCCTTTGATTATATTGTTAAACCTTTCGGTAAGGATCAGGTACTTGACGCTGCTGAAAGGGCTCTGCAAAAGAGAAGTGAAGTTATGGAAAGCACCAGAATGATCCGCGACCTACGCGAGGCCATTGATGATAATTATGAAGCGACTACCAAAACTCTAGTTTTGGCCGTGGATGCTAAGGATTCTTACACCGCCGAACACTCCCGAAGGACTTCCGAGCTTCTTGTCAAACTTGGGAGAAGGATTGGAATTTCCCATTCGAAGCTCGTTGCTTTCAAACGCGCAGCAGAACTTCACGATATTGGCAAAATTGGAGTTGAGGAAAGCATTCTAAGAAAAAAGGGGCCTCTCACCACTTTCGAGTTTGAGAAGATAAAGCAGCACCCTGTTATCGGTTATCAAATACTGCGTCCGACCGCCTTTTTTGGGGGAGGGCTGGATATTGTTCTCTATCATCACGAAAGATATAATGGCAGAGGATATCCGGAAGGGCTCAAAGGGGAGAAAATCCCCTCTGTAGCAAGACTTTTTGCCATAATAGATGCCTATGACGCTATGAATAGTGAAAGATGCTATCGAAGGAAACTGTCTTTCGCAGAAACTATGGAAGAAATAAGGAGAGAAAAAGGCAGACAGTTTGATCCTTCTGTGGTAGACCTTGTTGTTCCCCATTTCTCAAAATTTGAAAAAGATGGGGACCTCTCGAGGTTGTGAAAAATAGGAGGGTACTTTAGAGGCGTTGTTTCACAGTGACCGGTTGACAGAAAGTACTAAGCGATGGAGAAAATGACAATGGAATCGAAACAACTACGCACTCTTCTTAAGATCAATGAAAAGAACTTCACTCAGCAGTCTCTTCCGGGGCTCGTAGATCATATTGCTCGATCCGCACTTGACTTCCTCAAGGTAGATGGTGCTACCCTGCGGCTTGCCGATGAAGAGCGTAAGGTTCTCGTACTTGAAAGTACCTGTGGTATCGACGAGAAGTCTGTCAAAAAAGACCTTCCCATCAATGAGGAGAGTGCTGCTGGCCTGAGCTACTTGAAAGGCAAATCTTGGAGCTCTGCCAACATTCCAGAGGATTTCCTTTATTCCGGGCACCGCGCAAACAGCAAAGAATTCTCTTCTGTGTTAGCCCTGCCGTTAAAAGTCAAGGATAGGCATCTTGGAGTTCTTTCAGTTTACAAGAGGCGCAACAAAGAATTCTCAAGATCCGAGATTGAGATGGGAGACATGTTTGTGTCTCAGGCATCCCTTGCTCTCATGAGAACAATGTATATGGACCAGTTACGCTTTGCTGCCATTACCGATAGTCTAACCGGTCTCTACAACGAGGGGTATTTTCACAAGCGGCTGCATGAGGAGATAAACAGATCTGAGCGAAGCGCCTCTTCCTCATCCCTTCTCTTCATCGATGTTGACGGCCTTAAGCGTATCAACGACTCCTACGGTCATCTTGTGGGCGATGAGGTGTTGACACAGATTGCTAAGACGATAGGTGCGTGTGTGAGAAAGGTGGATATATTGGCTCGTTATGGCGGGGACGAGCTGGTAGCCATTCTTCCCTCCACAAACGGCACTCTGGCTCTTGAGGTGGCGGAGAGAATAAGAAAGAGAATTGCCAGTACCCGATTTCAAGGAAAGATAACACTTACGGTTAGCATCGGCATCGCCAGTTATCCGAAAGATGCTACTAGTGCCCGGGTTCTACTTGATAAGGCAGATAAGATAATGTACCAGGCAAAACAGAAGGGCATGAATCGGGTGGAAATATCGGGTCTGGGATAGACTCCTTCCCATTTATCTCGTCTTCCAAAAGCCCCTACCTAGCTCTGTATCAATGAAGAAGAGCACACTCTGACCTTGTATTATAGGGGGATTGACAGGGGGGGCTTGACAAACAATTGGAAATGTATATAATTGTAGGTGAAAAATGGAGTAACAATTGGTTCTAATTAGAAACTATGCAAATAACCATTTATTCACAGAACGGGACAAAGACTTACTTGACCAAATTGAGTTTGTCCTTTGTCTTCTTTGACTGTCTTCTTTGACAATCTGGTTTGGAGTATCCGCTTTCTTCCAGGGTAACGGTGGAAGCTTTGACTCATAGTCCCGATCTGGTTCCCATGAGGCTATGAAGAGCTAATGGGAAAACCGGCCACTCACCCAAGTGGTCGGTTTTTTTATTGAAGCTCGAGAGATGCGCAGTTTCCATGAACGCACCTCTTTTCCTCATTGAGAAGACTGAAAAGAAGTGAGGAAGAAAAACTCAATTATCAGTGAAGATCCATAAGGTCCAACGTGAGACCTTGAAGACTAAAATATATTGCCCTATAAGGAGGAGAAAATGAATGTTGCGCTCAACCTGAAAGAGTCTCAACTCAAGGGTGTGCTAAAGGTGTTAGGTAAAGCTGGTGATAATCTGGATGTTGTGATCAATATTGAGGATGAGGAGTCCAGCAAAAAAGTGTCGGGTCTCGCCTCAAGTGCCGGTGAATGGCTAGAAAAGCAGGAGAAAGAAGGGGAAGACGAGGAAAAAGGAGCCAGTGAACAAAAAGACTGGTAGGCTGCGACTGAAAACTCGAAAAGAATACCCATGGCAGGTCATTCCATGAATCTCTCACATCCAAGTTTTATCTCCATTGTTGTGTGGCGACATGCGGGGTTGACATTACGATTATTTTAAGTATAATTTGATTGTTTCACTCAATCATAATTAAACGGTTGCGAGGAGACGCTGATGCAAACGAGTATTTGCTACACCGACAGGGACAGATGGCTTTTGGATCAGGTGAGGCGAAAGGCAAACCTTGAAAGAAGAAGCATGAGCTCAGTGATCCTCAGTATTTTGGAAGGGTATTTCATTAATGGCAGAAAAATAGGAGAAATCCTTCAAGATATGGGTCATCTTTCCTCGGGCGAGCTGACCAAAGCATTGGAAATCCAGGAACAGGAAGAAGGAAGGCGACGCGTGGGGGAAATATTCCTGGCTCAGGATTTTGTCAAAGAGAAGGATTTAGAGAGCGCACTAGTTATTAAGAAACACATAAGTCATAATTGAAGTGAGACAATTTTAGGCTGATTGTTGTTTATCATGAGGCAAAAGATTAGTTCCAAAAAGAAGAGAAACGAGAAAACTACGTGCTTCTGCCACAAAAAGGTGCCTGTTAATTAAGGAGAGTGAGCTATGGACCTTCATTCCCTGCTTGAAGAAATGATGAAGCGAGATGCATCAGACTTACATCTTGTAGGTGGAGTCCCCCCGATTTTGCGTGTTGATGGGGATTTGATGGAGCTCAAGGAAGAAACCCTGCAGTCTGAGAATGTGAAATCCCTCGTTTTCTCTGTCATAAGTGCCGAAAAAGTAGCCGAGTTCGAAAAGACTCGTGAACTGGACTTTTCTTTCGGAGTAGATGGAGTGGGGCGTTTTCGCGTCAATGTTCATTTCCAACGAGGATCCTTAGCAGCAGCCATTAGACGTATCCCCGATCGCGTACCCTCTCTTTCCGAACTCAATCTTCCCGAGACTCTGCACGAGATCGCTCTTAGGCGGAGGGGATTCATTCTGGTGACGGGCCCGGCTGGCTGCGGCAAGTCAACCACCCAGGCTTCTATGGTGAGAATAATAAATGAAAATCGGTTTGCACATATTATCACCCTTGAGGATCCCATAGAATATCTGCATTACCATAATAAGAGCGTGGTTGAGCAAAGAGAGGTAGGATCAGACACCTTCTCCTTCGCTGAGTCCTTGAAGCGTTGCCTTCGCCAGGATCCCGACGTTATTCTGGTCGGAGAAATGAGGGATCCAGAGACTATTGCTACCGCTGTTACCGCAGCTGAGACTGGACATTTGGTCCTGGCTACCTTGCATACACCTGACGCCCCGGGGTCGATAGATAGGATAGTTGATGTTTTTCCCGCTCACCAACAGCCTCAAATAAGAACCCAACTGTCCAGCATTCTGCAAGCAATAATTGCTCAGCTTCTCCTTCCTAAGAAAGATGGTGGGGGAAGAGTACCTGCCGTGGAGATACTAATCGCTAACTCTGCAGTGAGAAACCTAGTGCGGACCGGCAAAACTCACCAACTGCCTACGGTTATGGAGACGGGAGCTCAATTGGGAATGCGAACTATGGACCAGGCGCTCAAAGAATTGGTCATCAAGGATGTGGTCAGCTACGAGACGGCTGTGGTGAGGGCAAGAAATAGAGCTGTCTTTGAAAAATCAATGACCTTTAGTCCTTAACTAAAACAAGGATATATCGATGGCTAAGAACAACGAAGGCAAGAACAACGAAGGCAAGAACAACGAAGGCAAGAACAACCAAGAGTTCCTAAAGGTGCTCGCGGATAAAAGAATGATTACTGTAGACCAGGCAAGCCAGGTTTTGGCTAGAGAGAAGGAAACTGGGCAAGTCCCCGAGGACATCTTACGACATCTTGACTTTGTCGAGGAAAAGGAACTCGCGGCTTTGAAAGAAAAAGCACCTCCCGAAGAAAAAGCACCCCCTGAAGAAAAAGCACCGCCTGAAGAAAAAGCACCGCCTGAAGAAAAAGCACCCCCTGAAGAAAAAGCACCCCCTGAGGAGAAGGTATCCACTTATAATGATGAGTCTCTTCTCGGACGTGTTGATTCTAAGGTATTGAGATTGGTTCCTGAGACGGTGGCAAGGCGCTACCAGGTCATCCCTGTATCTAAGAAGGGAAAGGTGCTTACCGTTGCTGTGACTGACTTCAACGACGTGGTGGCCATTGATACAGTCAGAACTATCAGCGGGTGCGAAATTGAGACGGTGTTGGCTTCAGAGAAAGATATAATGACGGCAGTGGAAAGGTACTACAGTGGGTCTCCCGATATGGAAACAGTCCTGCTGGACCTGGTCAAGGTAAATGGACTCAGGGTTAGACCGGAAGCTGTGGAAGATGAGACTCAGGTTAAGCTCAAGGCCAATGATCCGCCCGTGGTCAAGTTTGTGAATCTACTTTTGCTGGATGCGGTTGAGCGAAGAGCTAGTGACATTCACATTGAGCCAGCAAAGGGAAAAGCTAACATACGAATTCGTATTGACGGCGCTTTGAAGAACGTACCACCTCCTCCCAAGGCCATGTATTCGGCTATCATTTCCCGGGTAAAGATACTGTCCAGTTTGGACATTGCTGAGAGGAGGATTCCTCAGGATGGTCGTTGTATGGTGAGAATAGGAGATAGAGAAATTGATATCAGGGTTGCCACTCTTCCTTCCCTGCATGGAGAAAAGGTAGTGATGCGTCTTTTGGATAAGGAGAAAATCTCACTGGGTCTTAGGGAAATAGGTCTTGGCCCAGATGAGCTCTCAAAGTTCAACGAGGTACTGAAAAGGCCCTATGGGACGGTACTGGAGACTGGGCCGACCGGGTGTGGAAAGACTACTACCCTGTACGCTGGCTTGAAACACATTAACACCCCGGACAAGAATATCGTTACCATAGAAGACCCTATTGAGTACGAGTTAGCTGGGATTAATCAAACACAGGTAAAACCTCAGATTGGCGTAGACTTTGCCAGGGGTCTGCGGGCCATTCTCAGGCAGGACCCTGATGTAATCCTGGTGGGAGAAATTCGCGATCGTGAGACTGCTCAGATTGCGGTAAGGGCTGCTTTGACCGGACATCTGGTCTTCAGCACTTTGCACACTAACGATGCCGTGGGTGCTATAGCACAACTACAATACTTTGGCATTGAGCCCTACCTCATTGGGTCTGCCGTTGACCTAATCATAGCCCAGAGACTGATCCGTCGCGTCTGCCCTAGCTGCCGCGAGTATTACAGTCTCCCTAAGGCGACTTTGCGTAGACTATTTCCAGAAGAGGGGAAGACCAACGAGGTTAGGCTGGTTCAAAGCAAAGGTTGCCGACAGTGTGGTCAGACTGGTTACTTTGGTCGGACCGCCATATTCCAATTTTTTGAAATCAATCCCCGAGTGAAACGGCTCATTTTTGAGGGAGCTGACATGCATATCCTGAGAGCCGAAGCAGTCGAGCAGGGAATGAAGACTCTAAGGGAATCTGCTTTGGAAAAGCTTCGCCAAGGTGTGACCACCCTTGAGGAAGTCGTAAGCGTTACTATTGAGGAGTAAAGAATATGTCCAAATTTGCCTGCATTTCAGTAAACAACGAGGGACAGAAGGTTCAGAGTAACCAGGAAGCAGTCTCAATACCAGAGGTGTCCTCTTTCTTACGAAATAGAGGCCTAACTCCGGTTTCCATAAAGGAGATTAAACCAGGGAGCTCTGGTGGGCAAGCACTGGGAGAGGTTTTCTCCTTTCTCAAGGGGGGCCGGATAAAAGAGCAGCAAGTGGCGGATTTTTTTCGTCAATTGGCTACCATGTTGCACGCAGGAGTGAGTTTGTCAGAGTCCCTTGAGAGTCTTTCCTCTCAGGCAGAGAACCCGCATTTTTCCCGTCTTTTGACACAAGTAAGGGAGTATATAGCCTGGGGAAGGAAACTCTCCGAGGCTTTTTCTGAATACCCACGCGTATTTCCCCTCTTCGTTGTTGAGATGATAGCGGTGGGCGAAGAGACCGGATCCCTAGACCAGGTAACTGGCGATGTGGCAGCTTTTCTGGAAGGTCAAATAGAGCTGAAAAAGAAGGTGAAGGAGGCTACTAGATACCCTATGTTCGTCACTGGTTTCTTTTTAGTAGCGGTAGGGGTGATGGTCTTCTACCTTATTCCCCAGTTTAAGGGGATATTCGAGTCCTACGGAGCTTCTCTGCCACCCCTTACCCAGTTTGTCCTGAATGCAAGTGATTTTCTCATTGGGAACCTTCCCTATGAGATAGCTGTTGTTCTGGGACTGGGGTTCTTCGCGCTTGTCTATTTGCGCACCGCAAGAGGAAAGGGCCTCCTGGACAGGATGAAGCTAAAGCTCCCCCTGGTGGCAAAAATGACTTCCTATCTTTTGCTAGCAAGAATATGTCGTACTCTGGGTCTACTCTTGCAGAGCGGAGTTCTTCTAATGGTTGCTCTCGACCATACCGCCGCCGTTGCCGGGAATGTGGTAGCGGAAAGTACCATACGGGAAATTCGGAAAAGAATTGTTGAGGGCTCTACCTTAGCTCAGGAGATGAGTAAGCACAGTTTCTTTCCTCCTATGGTGGTAGGAATGGCTAGGACCGGTGAGCAAACGGGAACCCTCAGCGAAATAATGCCCAAAGTAGCTGACTTCTATGACCGGGAGCTGAATTACCGATTGAAAGCCCTGGTCTCGATTCTCGAGCCATCTCTTATCATCGGCCTGGGAGTACTGACGGCCTTTTTTGTTCTGGCTATGTACTATCCTATCTTCACTCTAGGCGAAGCTATAAAATAGGGAAAGTTCCTTTGGCCAAGGGGACACAAGGGAGGTGACTGTTGAAGAAAAAAGATTAAGACTCTGGAGTTAAACTCTGTAGACCTGAACAATCGAGGAGGTGAAAGACAATGCAGTGGTTGATGAAGATGATGCACAAGGGTAAGAAGAAGCATGGCTTTACGCTGGTTGAGCTGATGATAGTAGTGGTCATAGTAGGGATTCTGGCAGCAGTAGCCTTAGGCCTATATCGAGGGTATACCAGAAAAGCTATGGCTACTGAGGCCAAAGCAGGCCTGGGGACAATTGCCACAAGCTTACGAGTGGTATTTGCTGAGACTTCGGACTACACTGACGGTGGGACCATAACAGCTCCTGGAGCCGCAGTAGGGGTTGTTCCGGGAATAGACGATGACGATCTGGACGGTACCTATTTTGACGACGAGGATTACGCAATTGACACAATTACTGGGACCACTTTTGAGCTGAGCTGCACAGCGGGTGTCGACAGTGGACGTGGTACTTCCACGGGTAATGCTAACGGCATAACGGTAACCCTGGATGAGCTGGGCGACGACACTTACACTTTCTTGGCTCCGTGAGCCTAAACATTTTCCAGACTGGGGGGTTTCCCCCCGGTCTGGAGCCTCAGACTAAGTTTTGTTTTCCTCGGTCAAGTACTTCGATAGAGTCACTGTCGAGAGGCTCATTGGCCAGCCGCCCTTCTGGTAGTCGACCAGAGGCTGGATTGAGAAAGATAAGGAGTCGGAAGATCATGAGCTGGTTCATGAGGATGGTGGGCAAGAGTGGGAAGACGCATGGGTTTACGCTGGTGGAGCTGGCCATAGTGGTGGTGATAGTGGGAGTTTTGGCAGCAGTAGCGTTAGGCGTGTATCGAGGATATACCAGAAAAGCCATGGCTACTGAGGCTACAGCAGGCTTAGGGACAATTCGCACAGCTCTTCGAGTGGTATATGCTCGACACGAGGACTACACTAGTGGTGCGACCATAGCGGTGGGAGCCGTAGGAGCGCAAGTTCCAGGAATAGATGCGGGTGATCTACAAGGTACCTATTTTGACCACGACGATTACGCAATTGACACAATTACTGGGACCACTTTTGAGCTGAGCTGCACAGGGGATGCCGACAGTGGACAGGGTAATGCCGAAGGTAGAGCTACCGGCGTAAGGGTAACCCTGAATCAGGATGGCGACGAAACTTACTCGTACACGGCTCCCTAGACGAAGTTTTTTTCCTCAATTAAGTATTTCGAGAGAAGCAGTAGGTGATTTTAACGATGGAAAATTGGATTAATCGGAGTAGAGATTGAAGATTGCTTTCTTTAATTCAGAGAGCGGCACTACCTTAATAGAACTAATGATAGCTGCACTCATTGTAGCGACGATAGTTCTTGGAGGGGGGATGTTCTTTTTCCATGGTCGAGTCCATACTCTCCGAGAGGCTCGTCGCCGAGCCGCCGTTCTGGTAGCCAGCGAGAGGCTGGAGGCCTTGAAGGCCGCCAACGCCTACTGGGAGGACTTTGCCCCGGATCCTAGCGACCCGGGGTTTGATCCAAATTTGCGATACTATATCCGGTATAGTGGTGGTAGTTGGATATCCGATCAGCCGGCAGTTTCAGCCGACGACCCTCCTGACAGTGCCCGGGAAGCTAAGACCGTGGACAATAACACCGAGGCAAAGATGGTTACCGAGGCCGAATGGGAAGATGATGATGGTGACGGCCCCGACGATTACCTGAGGATAACCGTAACTCTAGAGTGGATCGAAGGCGCTACCAACAACCTAGTGAGCTTGACTAGCTTAATTGCTGAGCGATGAATGAGGTTCAATTCAGTGAAGAATAAGAGTTCCGGATTCAGCACAATAGAATTGATAGTGGTTGTCCTGGTGGTAGCCGTGCTAGTTTTAGTGTCTACCCGGATTCCACTCTTTACTTCCGGTTTCTGGAGGCAAGGAACCGACAGGCTGAGTATGCAGCGAGACGCCAATTATGCTATGATCTACATCCAGCGTAGGCTGAAGCCAGCGAGCTTTACCGTGGCTCCGCAGGTTCCCTACTACGATGAGGGTGCTACTTATGATAGTCTAACCATTGGTGACCTCACCTTTGAGGTGGATGGTAATCACGATCTGGTTGAAAATGGAGCTAGTGTCATTAGCGGAGAAGAGGGCACAGAATTCAGTGTTGAGCGGGACGGGATTGCGATAAACATGACGTTGACTCTAGTAAGAGGAAGCGGTCAGACTACTCACAGGACAGCGGTGAAGCCAAGAAATTAGTTATGGGGGGTAAGGAAAAAATGAGACGAATGTCATCCAGGTCTGAAAGTGGAGTGGTACTACCCATGGTTCTCATCTTCATGATAGCTCTGACTATAGTCGGGTTAGCGCTTCTTCATGCAACGGTGTTGGAGCACAAGTTGACCACGAGGGAAGTTTACAGAAATCAAGCATTTTTTCTGGCGGATGCCGGAATAGACCACTTGACGTACAAACTGTATCACTGGGAGCAGCCTAGTCTTATCGACTGGACTCCTCTAGCGGATGGACAGTACCAGGTCGTTGTCGTTGGGGACTATAGTGCATTACCCGCATACGCTGAGTCGACTGGTCAGCGACTAAAGGATGGAGAGGTAAAAGCAGAACAGAAGATAAGGGTGACCATAGGTTCGGAAGGCATTTTCTCTTTTGCTGTATTTGCAGATGAAAGCCTCAGGATGAGCGGAGCATCCTATGTTGAGGGGGATATAGGGACCAACTCGATAGAGGACAGTGCAATTACGTTGTTGGGGGGCGCTGCTGTAGATGGGAGTGCTGTGGTTGGCCCTGGCGGAGAGCCAAGCGAAGTTATAAGTGGTGAGGAGAGCATATCGGGTACTCTGGGTGCTCTTTCCCAACCGATACCTATGGAACCATACCCCCTCCCCGGTCCAATACCAGTTTTTGATTCAGGCCCGCTGTTTGTGCCGGGGGGCGACGAACAGACCCTACCGGTGGTAGCATATGGGTATTATTACTATTCTGAGATGACTGTTAATGGGCACTTAATCATAGATCAACCTTGTACTTTGGTGGTTGATAGACTGAGGGTGCAGGGCGGAGGCGGCGCTGGCATGATTACCATCAGGAATGTCACCTTCCCTGACAGCGTTGTCTTCTATATCACTGACGAGGCGAGCCTAGCGGGCTCGGGTATTGTCAATGAGAGCGACGACGCCAGGACTTTGTACATCTATGGAACTGAAACTTGCAGTAGCATTAGTTTTAGTGGCTCACGGGATTTGGTTGCAGCAGTGTATGCTCCAGAGGCAGACATTAGTTGCACAGGCGATGCTCTTATTGTAGGCTCCCTGATTGGTAATACAATAGACATCAATGGAAATCCAGAGGTTATATATGATCCGAACTTGGGAGGTCCCAGTGTGCCCTCATTCCTCGTTTTAAGAGACTGGCAGCAGGTGTTCTAGCAAGGTTCTACAGGGAGAGCCGCGATTTCACTTGACAGGACTAGAGCCCTGAACTTGACAGAATTGCAAAACTAAGATAGAGTTGTTCTACGTGAGATTCCCTTGACAACGAACGAAGGTCAGCCATATCTATAGGTGATTTTGAATCAAAGCGAGGTTTGCGTTGCCGAAGAATGTGCTTAGCGTGGACATTGGGTCTCGTCTGATAAGACTGGTTCAACTGAGCCAGGCGTCCGGGAAGACGTATCTAGAGAAGGTGGAACTGGCTGACAACCCGGTCCCCAATTTCCGTACTCCAGAGGGTGAGGCGGGTAAGAATGAGATTATCCGGGCCATCAGGAACTCACTGAAGAAAGGCCGCATTAGGGTGAGGGATGTGGTTTCCTCTCTGGGTGGACCTTCCAATATTATCCAGTACTTCAGCTTTCCTCTCTTTTCGGGAAAAGAGCTGGAGAGTGCAGTTCATCTCGAAGCTCAACGGGTGATGGGGGGCAAGCTCGACGCAATGGAGACGGACTTCCAGGTTCTATCGCGAAATGAAAGCGGGACCGGGAGGCAGGAGATTCTGTTTGCTGCAGTGCCCAAAGGGATGATTAGCCAGCGTATGGATATCCTCCGGGGAGCCGGTCTGAACCCTATAGCCATTGATGTCGACTGCCTGGCCCTGGCCAACTGCTTCTCAAGACTGAAGGACCTAGCCCCCGACGAGAATGTGATGGTCCTGAACGTGGGGGCGAGATTAATCAGTATGGGCATTCTCGGTCGAGATAGTCTATACTTCATTAGAGACATTAATTTGAAGGTGAAGGGTACTTTGGACTTCAAGGAAAAAAGCATTCTGGACATGGCAACTGGGGAGATCGGCCGGTCCATCCATTATTACCAGGGTAAAGCCTCCGGAAAGAACGTGGCTAGAATTTTCTTGACCGGGGGGGCTGCCGTGGCTCCCGAAACTAGTGATTTATTGTCAAAAGCTCTCCAGATCCCTGTGGAAAGGTGGAATCCATTGGAGAATGTAGAATTTGAGGCTGATAAGCTGGGAGCCGAGTTTGGGAAAACTCAAGGCTATCTCCTGGCAATTGCTATTGGATTATCCTTGAGAGAAAAAGGGTGATGAAGCTACAGCTAAATGTAATTCGAGGCAGAGGACTCTCATCCAGAACTAAAGGCCTAGGGAGGATTCTCTTCGCTTGTCTTCTTCTGGTTTTCCTCCTTTTGATGATGTGGATTGGATCTGTGTACGTAGGCAACTATTATCTAATTAAGGACAACGAGCGTGAGCTAGCTCAGGTTTTAGAGAGGATTGGCACTTTGGATGAGGAGGTTTTCCGGATAGTCGACTACAAAAGAGAGTGGGATTCTTTACACAAGAGGGTGTCCTTGAGCCGTGCTCTGAGGGGGAGCCAAATCTGGTGGACGCCAAAACTCCAGGGTCTCAGTGAGCTCATGCCGGACAATATCTGGATGGAGAATCTATCGCTAAAGAGATCTCCCCCACCGCCCAAGCCAGCACCTTCTTCGAAGGTCGAGGCTTCTCCTGCCGAGATCCGCTCCTCCATGACTTTATTGCTGCAAGGCTTTGCCTTGCCGGGTGACGATCGGGGACTTCGATCCATAGAAAACTTTGCTCATGAACTCAAGGGACATCCTGCCTTCGGTGAACTGGTCAGGGAGATCAATTTGACGACTGCAAGGCGTACAGAAAAGGAGGAAGTTTCTGTAATGAGCTTTCGACTCTCTTTGGGATTGGTGGGCGAGGAAAGATTATGAACGCCGAGTTGTTAGATAAGAAATTCTGGATTGCGATTCCGGTAGGAGTAGCTACCCTGGTTTTGCTCTTTTTTTTGGTAATAGAGCCGCAAGGGGCCGAGGTAAGAAGGACGAAAGCGGAGGTACAGACAGAGCAAGCTCGCTACGTTAGGTTGAGTGTTCTTTCTGGTGTGATTGATGAGCTGCGTGAGAAAAAAGCTGCCATAAACCAGACTATGGATCGTTTCCTCAAAGCTAGAGAAAAGGAAGAGGTGAGTTTGGTGGTTCCGGGCAGCCTAATAGAGATTCTCAAGGAGAGTAAGGTCACGCTGATTTCTATCAGGCCGATTCCGGAGAAAGTCGAAGAAGATCTGCTAGTATCTTCTTGGGAGATGGAGGTTCTAACCACCTATCATGAGCTCGGCTTTTTTATCAGCAGACTCGAAAAATCAGATGAGTTTAACCGGATAGATTCTCTAACCATCTCCTCGGGAGAGGGCCCGTTAGAACGCAAGGTTAATTTGGTGGCTTCCAGAATCAGTTTGCTCAAGAGGGAGCAGGAGGAGCAATGACGGCTAGAAGGAGCGCCATAATTGTGGTAGTCCTGGCGGCAGCTCTGGTGGGAGTATGGCTGTGGGTGCTGGGAGTTGTTCCTTTCAAAAGGACGGTGACAGAGCTTCCAAGAGGACCAATCGTGGTGGCGGTGAGTCCTGAGGAGCTGAGGGAGAGAGCTGAAGCGACTGCTCGTTCACTCTCAAGTTGGCTAGAAGAGCAAGAGAAACTAAGTAAGAGGCTGGTCTATCGCAAAGGGAAGCGGGATCCTTTTCTGATTGCAGTAAAAAAGAAAGAAGAGAGCCCGCGAATTGAACCTCCCAAATTAGTCCTGAAGGGTATTGCGTATGATGAGGCGGAGCCCCTGGCTTTGATCAATGACCGGGTCGTTAAGCAGGGTGATACGATCGAGGGGGCGAGAATAGTGAAGATAGATTTTGACCGTGTAGTGGTGCGCCACGGCAAGGAGGAATTTGTTATTAAGCTGATAGACTAGGGAAGGAGCGTGGATCCTCAGGTTTGAGTCCAACAAGGACTTAGGCAGATACCGAAGCCAGCTAGGGACTGGCGCTTTGTTTTTGCGGTTTTTCTTATGGGTTCAGAGTTTTTGTCTCCCCACGTACGGAATCTGTCACATTATGATACTTGACATACGGAACCTCTTATATTATAATGGAAAATATTATAATGGAAAAAGAGGAACCAAGGAGGTGAAAAAGTGTTGAACCGGAAAGGTCGAGGGAATAATAGGCGGGAAGCATTGACCAAGACTGTGGTAGTTCTGGCAGCGGTAATGATTGTTTTTGCCGCTTCAGGGGTTGTTGGTGCCCAGGAAAAAGCTGCCGGTACCGCTGAGGTTATTTCTCTGAATGTTACCCAGATGAATCTGCAGGATGTGCTGAGACTGATTGCCGAGAAGGCTAATTTGAACATAATAGTGAGTAAAGAAGTGAGCGGTGTGGTTAGTGTGCGTCTTAAGAATGTGAATCTCTGGGATGCACTGGGCGCTATTCTGGAAACCAACGATTTTTCCTACCGAGAGGAGAAAGGAATTATCCGAGTAGTTAAGTTGCAGGAGATCCTGGAGGAGCAGCGGCCAATGCTGACTCGGGTTATTCCACTAAAACACGCCACGGCGGAGGACATGAAGAAAGCTTCCGAGCATCTTCTGTCCGATTCAGGGACAATGGAGGTAGATGTTCGGAGCAACACCTTGGTTATCACGGACGTTTCCGAGAACATTGAGAACGTTCGGCTGTTGGTAGCCAAACTTGACACTGGAGTTCCCGTGTTTAATCTGATGGGAATTCTGTCCACTCCTGATCGTCCCCTGGCCATGATCAATAGCCAAATTTTGGGAGTGGGGGAGACGATTGGGGACTTCACGGTCAGCGAAATTAGTGAAGATAGTGTTAGCATGAGGAGAGGAGATGAAACAGTCATCTTGAGATTGACGGAGGAAGGCCGTGCTGGCTAAAAATAGGACATCTGTTGCGACCATCGCGATTCTATTCACCGCGGTAGCATTGGTGCTGGGTCTAGGTTCGGGACTAGCCCAGGTAGCCTCAGAGAAGAGTCCAACTCTTATCTCGCTTGATGTGAAACAGATGGATCTCCAGGACCTGCTGAGACTAATCGCTGAGAAAGCCAACGTTAATATTATTGCCGGGAGTGAGGTGACCGGTTCGGTAACTCTGCGTCTCAAGAATATGGATCTCTGGCAGGCACTGGAGTCGGTCCTGCGAACAAGCGGTTTTACCTATCGAGAGGAGAACGGAGTTATCAGAGTGGTAAAGGCAGAAGAACTCGGGGAAGTTCAACCACCACTGTTGGTGACTGAGATCATTCTCCTGGAATTCAGTGAGGCAGAGAACGCAAAGAAAGCTTTTGAGCATCTTCTCTCCGCATCGGGAACTATACAGGCAGATTCTACCAGCAACGCCTTGATTGTTACCGATGTTCCTGAAGATATCGAGAATATCAAAAAAAGGGTAGCTGAATTAGAGGAAGTGACGAAAGGAAAGGTCGAGAAGGAAGAGATTGGAATAGAGATACTTCAGAAAGATATCGAGGACATGCAAAAGAGGATGGCTGAACTGGAGGAAGAGGCGGTCGAAAAAGAAGAACTGCTTCCTCCAGAGCGATTTCAGCTAGGACACTTAAATGTGGAGGAAGAAAAGGATATTTTGACGGATGTTTTGAGCAACATGATCGGAGAAGACGGAAGGTTCTTCCTAGATTCTTTGGCCAACTCGATCTACGTGGAGGCTCCGGCATCTATCATGGAAAGGGTCAAGGAATACTTGGAAGGGACCGATGTTCCCCCAAAACGAATCATGATCAGAGCAGAATTTGTAGAAGTTCGCGTGGAGGATGTGACACAGTTCGGTATAAACTGGAGATGGAAGGGGGCTTATGACAGGTACCCTCTGGGATCAACCTTTCGCTATCCTTATTACGTCAGGCCTGAGCCCGGAGAGGCAGTTGCTACCCCTCGAGCTCCTCTTTCTACTCTGGCTGGTGGACTGGGGATAATATTTGGCAGCGTTGAGCAGGAGTTAAGGGGATTAATAGATTTACTCCTTTCTGAGGACAAGGCGAGTTTGCTTTCCAGTCCAAGTATCGTTACCCTGGATGGCGAGGAGGCCAGGATACATGTAGGAGATAGAATCCCGTACCTGGTAAAGAGTTGGAAAGGGGGAGAACTCTTTGAGAGTACCCTGTTCCTCGATCTGGGCACGACTCTCTTGGTTACACCTCAAATCAAAGGGGGAAATAGGGTGGTTCTGGACATCCATCCTGAAGTCACGGAGAAAACCGGCGACGAGCGTTGGGTGGGTGGTCCTCCCGTAGTGGGCACCAGAGACGCACGGACTAGGATAGAGGTGGAAGAGGGAAAGAGTATTGTTATCGGGGGGCTTTTGAAGGACAACGTGACGAGTCATAGAGAAGGGGTTCCTGTTCTGTCCCGGCTTCCTATCATTGGTTCCCTTTTCACTTATAAGAAGACTGAGACGAAAAAGACTGACCTTCTCGTCTTTATCACGCCCAGCATTTTGCCGGACGACATAGAAGAGGTAAATGTCATAGAAGAGCGCACACCCCTGAAAACTCAAGTAGATGAGCTCTTCCAACAGGGATTGGAGCACAAAGAAAGTGGAGAATATGAGAAAGCAAGGCAGATTTTTGGGGAAGTTATAGAGAAAAGTACAATCTATGGTTTCATTGATTATCGAGAATCTGCAGAGAAAGAGCTACTCAATATTGAAAAGCTCGAGGAAGAGAAGCTAGAGCAGGAGAGGCTAGAGCAGGAGAGGCTAGAGCAGGAGAGGCTAGAGCAGGAGGAGAGGCTAGAGCAGGAGGAGAAGCTAGAGCAGGAGGAGAAAGAAAAAGCAAGGAGAGCAAGACCGGGAAGAAAGGAGGGAACTAGATTTGCCCTTGGTCTGGGGGGATGGTCCCCATCCGAGTATAATAGTTCTCTCTTCATATATGAAGCTCAGGTCAGATTGAAAGAAAACCTGACCCTCTTCGGTGCCGGTTCCAATTCTACTGGCAAATCCTCATATATTAGCTACTTTGGAGTTAGAACAGGAGATAGGTTCAATGTTGGTGTGGGCCGAATGAGGTCGAGTACCCTTGAGAAACAAGAATGGATGGTCACTGGGGGAGTTTCCCTCGGAACGGAGAGAGTAAGACTGGAAGCTCATTACCTATATGTACCTGCGGAAGACGATGCTAAGGGAATAAGGACCATGTTGGGAATAAGATTCTAGTTACAGAAGGGGGCGTGATTATTTCGTAGCGACGGAGGAATAGAAATGAATAAGGCTCGTCTCGTTGTTCTAGTTTTGATAGTGTTGGTAAGCTTCATCGTAACGGGGTGCTTATTTCGTTCCACGACCTCTCTCAGCATTCTCCAGTACTATCTTGAGAAAACTGTTGAGGAGGAGGATGATGAGGAGGTGGTGACTGCACGAATCGTGGGAGCTGCTGTCAATGACGCTAGCACCAGATTAGAGTATGCCGAGATCGAAGGATATTTCTACAGCCAGGACGGCACTTTGTTAGCCACAGGTTTTGCCAGAACCATCTCCGAAGACGGCGAACCTTTCACTCTTGATCCCGGGGAAGTATGGGACTTCACCATTTCCTGTCCTGAATCTCCCTCGGAGCCACCCTATCCGTCTTTGAAGATTCTGAGCTGCACCTTCGTTAAGACCTATCCTGGGCCGCCCGCAGAGGCCAAACTAGTGGGCAGCGCCGAGAATGACGGAAACGTGACCCTTGCCTTCGCCAAACTTACCGGGCATTTTTACAACTCCCAGGGTGTGGACACCGACCCTCTAGGCACAGCAAGCACCACGGATTTGAAAGTGGGGGAGGTCTGGGACTACACCATTTATTGGCCTCACGATCAGGTGGATTACGTGGTGGGCGGATATGTGGAAATTGAAGATGAGGATGATCTCCAGGCCGCTGAAGTTCCGTCAGCGCCGGAAGAGGTAGATTACGTGACTGCTGAAGTCGGCGTTGTGCGAGGGTCCACCGTGATGCCCTGAAAAAGGCATACCCCGAGAAAAAAGCCTTCTAATGGCCTTCTTACCTTAAAACAGAGACGATTCCCGACCTGTACCATGCTTTCCCTCGAGAATGCCGAGAATAGTGTTAGAGATGAAATACAGGGGAATGCAGAATCTCAAGGGTAAGAGAAGGAGATAGGTTGTTACCTGCTCTCCTACCAGACCTGGGAGATCATTCCATCTTTTACAACTGAGGTACTGTCTTTTTCCGGCCTTTTGTTCTCACCTAGCAACCTCAGGATACACTCCTTCCCATTCTTCTCAGCTTTCAACCCAAGTTTGACAGGAAAACGCTATTTTCGGTCCTTTGATTCTCGGTAACAGTTGCTATATATGGATTTCTATTTCGAAAATCCAGATAGCGTGGTGACAAATATTAGTTAATTTGTTCCTTGACAATTTATTTTATTGTGTTATAATGTATGAGAAAGAAGATAAATTATTACTCCAAAATAGCGGTGATAATATGTTCCCTCGAAAGATAAAAGTAAAGCAAGGAGATAGAATCTACGAGTACGTGAGAATAGTAGAGAATTATCGGAAAAACGGCACAACATATCAAAGAGTAATAGCCAATCTCGGCAATATTAAGAGTCTAAAAAAAGATATGGATAATGTCATTAAAGGCCTTTGTCGTATCTGTCAAA
>Ga0209979_1001982_pt1 | contig 20658 bp, 15 predicted proteins | sample AnhtaG_FD_183114 | JGI IMG/M metagenome (GOLD analysis project Ga0209979, IMG submission 183114) | Deep subsurface microbial communities from Anholt, Denmark to uncover new lineages of life (NeLLi) - Anholt_01485 metaG (SPAdes) (version 2) | ecosystem: Environmental > Aquatic > Marine > Oceanic...
ATCCCGCAGAGGTGCGATACCTCTATTTCGTCGCCAGGGGTGACGGCAGCCATATCTTCTCAAATACTCTCAGAGAGCACAACAATGCCCGCAACCGGGTGAAGAGAGCCCGCCGAAAATCGTAATCGAGTAGACAGTAGACAGTAGATAGTAAGTAGTAGGTAGTAGATAGGGGGTAGTTGCAGTCGTGCCCGTCAAAGGGTGGGGGAACAACTCCCACCCTAGCTATTTGTAGACACCGTAGCTCTTTGTGGGCACCCCATAGGGGTTGTCCTGCGGATCGGCCTGGATGTGACTGACGCCACAGAGGTGGTGGCCTGGGAGTGAGTGTCTATTTCAAAAGGATTGTGCCGGTATGCGCGTCCAAGGTGACTTCGGAGACGGTCTCTCCTTCTAACGTCCTGAAATCTCCGCCCAAGTAAACTGAGGTGGGGCTTTCGGTGGGGTTGACAATCACCCTGCCCTCCTCAAACTCCCTTTCGTAGTGAGAGCCGCTCTTCTGATAACGACTTAGAGGCTTCCCGAGGTCGATTTCCCGGTAATCATAGTGAAGCCTGAGGTGGTCCGGGCTACCTGTGGGGTCAGAAGCTGTGGAGCTGTAGTAGCTTGATTCACCCATGCCCATGAGAAAAGTTGTGTACATGAAGAGATCGTATTGCTGTAATCGAGCTTCATTACCGATCGCCTGTGTTCTGAATTTCACTGCAGCTATGATGATTTTTCCTCTTGTTTGGATATCAAGTAGCATTTCAATGTTGTCGACCCACTCCCTTTCATCGAGGTATCTGTCCAGGGGCCACTGGGCCAGCCCTCTAAAGCCTTCGGCAACCACTCCGTCGCAGGCTTCCAGGAAACGATACGCTTTTTCCTGGAAATAACTCAACCCTCTTTTGACGTTATTCACAATCAAAAGCTTGTCTGGTCCGATCCTGTCCTTTACGGCTCTAACCGTCTTGTACTGATTATCTCGATATTGCTCGCTCGTGTAAGGCTCACCCGTTTGGGGGTTTATGCCTTCAAAGTCCCGGGGCAATCGACCTGCCATCATGACTTCATCTGCCATAATGCCGTCATATCCCTTCTCGTGCAACACCCTGTAAGCCTGTTGGGCAAGATAATCCCTCCACTCCTCGCTGGCTGGATTTATCATCATGCCGGTGCCGCTGAAGCGTGAAGGTACTGGCTTACCCTGTTTGTCTCTCAGAATCCAATCCGGGTGCTCTTTCGAAACTCTTCGAATGGCTTTATCCCAGTAGACAGTTGCAAAATTGAGATACCTCAGAATCTTGATGTCAGGATTGATTTCTCTAAGCCTGGCCATCTGTTTACTTGTAAAAAGCGTCTTGGCGTCACTGACGGCCCTGTACCTCGTTGCAATCTCGATCAGATCTTTATCAGATAAGCTTCGAGCGGGCCGATCTGACTGAAAGACAAGAGGCATCCTGTTGATTCTGTAACGACCTGAGGGCTGCTTGGACTCCGACCCGGTGCTGGCTGCTGGGGTCCCCCATGAGTGAAAAAGCAGCAGAATGATGCCCAACTGTAGCACTGAAATGGTCCTATTGAGCATCGAGGGACAAGTACTTAGTTTCATTAACCTGAGTCCAGAATCTCTTGATCCAAGGGTTGCCTTAAAATGACTTTTCACTTCCCTGCATTTATACGTTTTTCTCCTCCAGCGGTGTTCCCTTTGAGGTGAGGAATTCTCGGGATCATCTATATGTACCGGACAAGACTATAATAAGCTGAAGAAGGCTTCTCCGCCACAAGTTTTTGCGCCTTTACCAGGGAATCTCTCACAATTGTTGGACATTCTCCCTCAGGGGTTGCAGAAGCTCCCGTGAAATCAAGTCAACTCGAAACCCGGGGCGCGTGGTTAGCTCGGACTGCTGAGTGCCGGAGACAGACTACTCCCTGGCTCAGCTGGATATCGGATAGGTTTGTGTAAGAGAGCCAGAGGACCGGGGTAGCTCCAATTCTATTGAGAATCATTTTAAGAGAATTGTGCCGGTATGGGGATTCATCGTGATCTCTGAGACCATTACACCGTCTAAGGTCGCAAAATCTCCTCCCAAATCAACTGTTGCGGTGCTGTCGGTCGGATTAACAAGCACCCTGGCGTTCTGGAATTCCCTCTGGTAGTGAGAGCCGTTGCTTTCGTAACGATTCAACGGTTCTCCGAGATCAATCTCCCAGTAGTCAAAGTAAAGCTTGATATCACCGTAGGGGTCTTCGGGGTCACGGATTGCGGCAGTATAGTAGCAGGAATCCTCCATACCCATCAGAAAGGTTGTGAACATGAAAAGATCGTAATCCCGCAATCGCTCTTGACTACTGACGACGTCTTTGTCGAACTTTATCACAGCTACGATGGCTTTCTGTCTTGATTGGACGTCGAGCATCATCTCGACGTTATCGATCCATGCCTCTTCAGTGAGGTATCTGTCCAGCGGCCATCGTGATAGCCCTCTGAAGCCTTCGGCAACGACGCCGTCAGATGCCTCCAGAAAACGATACGGCTGCTCTTCAAAGTAGCCCGAACCCCTCTTGACGTTATTGAGCACTAAAAGCTTGTCCGACCCCAGCGCCTCCTTGACACAGAGCACAATCTGGTATTGGTCATCCCGGTATTCCTGGGTGGTGTAGGGCTGCCCGGTTCTGGTGTTTATACCGCTGAACTCGGGATCCAGTTCATTCACCATCAAGACTTCATCCCCCATGATGCCGTCGTAACCCTGTTGAGTCACGAACTGGGTGGCCTTCTCGGCAAGATAACCCCTCCAGCCTTCGCTGCTGGGGTCGATCATTATGCCAGTTTCGTGCAGGCGTGAGGGCATCGGGTCACCGTTTTCGTCCCTCAGGATCCATTCAGGATGTAGATCTAGCACTCTTTGAATAGCGGTGTCGCCGTATACCGCGGCAAAATTGAGGTACCTGAAGATCCTGATTTCAGGGTCGATCTCCCGAAGCCGGGCCATCTGTGCCTCCGTAAAGAGGGTCTTGGCATCGCTGACCGCCCTGTACCTGGTGGCGATCTCAACCAGATCATCATCTGATAATGTATTGGAGGGTTGATCATACTGAACGATGATCGGCACGCTGCCCGCTCTCCGGTCGGGTGGATCTGGCTCTGGTTCCGGCTCCACTTGCTGCTGCAGCTCTGGTTCCGGCTCAACTGGCCGCTTGCTACAGGATTGAGATAGCAAAAGAAGAAGGCCCAGGCTCAGCACCAGGATGGTTTTATGGATGACGGGGTAACAGCACTTTGCCTTCATTTCCCGGACTCTCCAGGCGTTTTTGTGAAGAAGTCTTCTTTAGAGGAGACTATCCGTCGCCCCATGAGACTCTGTTGGCAAAGAGCGTTCCTTTTGCTGGGGGTTGTTTTGTTTTTTGCGTATGTCGTTGGGAGATATGTACTATCATTCGGTGGTAATGGGATTCCTCCCATACTTCTGTGCCTCTGGAATGGTGGTAGTCAACCCCAGAATATGGGGTCCTGGCAAGTCAAGGGCGGCAAACAGCAAACAGTAGATAGTAGAGAGTAGATAGCAGGTAGGCGGTAGTTGAGCTCCTGGGCCGCCAAAGGGTGGGGGTAGAACCCCCGCCCTAGCTGTTGGTGGACAGCCCAGCCGTTTGTGGACACCCTGGTTGCCTGGTACTCCTGTGGGGCATTTGACCGTAGCGGAAACTCATACGAGCCGTACGGCCTCTGGGTTCCCAAGGGCAGCTCAAGGGTTTTGCTCGGCTAGTCAGCCAGAGGCTGATCCGCCTGCCCGCCTTAGGGGGGCCTCAGGCGGAAAAGCCGAGCCTGTTCAATCGTTAAGAGAGGCTACGGGCATGGCCGGGGCATTCCCGCCCGGACTGGATGGCCGTTTTAAGAGGATTGTGCCGGCATGGGGATTCAAAGTGACTTCGGAGACGGTCTGGATAATTCGTACCACCCATGAGCGCTACCCCCGAAACGACGCTTGCAGGTCTCCTCAAAGACTTGGAGGGGATCGGTCCTCCCCAGGGGTTGTCATGTCTTGGGAGTTTAACATTCGTTTCAAGTTTCCGATAAAGGAATACAGGTGATTTCGGGCAGAGGGGGGTATAGTCTGCCCCGTAATGTGGTTTGATTATGTCAAGGAAACGGACAGTCTGTTGTCCACGGTGGCTTCTGGGAAGCCTGCTTTTAACCTCGTTCGTCCTTTTTCTGAACGGTTCATGCTGGTCACAGGCTGAGGAGAGCGGGACGATACCAGAAGGCTCGGGGGGATTTGAGATTGTGTCCCACCCGCCGGGGGCGACGGTCCACTTCTCGGGGGAATACGACCTGGTGGCTACCACCCCCTTTCTGGTCAGACACCAGCTTGTCGGAACCTACTCCGTGAAGGCCACCAAGCCGGGATACGAGACTTACTCCCGGAGACTATCCTTCCCTCCGGCGAGTCAGGGTCGATTGACCATAGAGCTGAAATCGAGAACCCCCCTCAAAGCCGCTTGGCGATCACTGATCCTGCCGGGTTGGGGGCAGTTCTACTCCGGGGAGAAGACTCGGGGCGTGATCATCTCCACCTTAGGATACGGGGCAGTTCTGACTTCAGTCATAGCTGAACTCCGCTATCAGGATCGCGAAGACAAATATGAGGCGGCGCTTGGTGAATACCAGGCTGCAAAAAGCATAGAGGAGAGAAACCGACTCAGGCTCATCTTAGAGGATAAACACCAGAAGGCCTACGATGCCGAAACCCTGAAACGCAACCTCCTGATAGTGACCGCCGCAGTCTGGGCTTACAATGTCATCGACGCTTTAGTCTTTTTCCCGGACCAGAAGGTGGACCTGCAAGTTGGAGAGGACTTCAGCTTAAAAGAGGGAGAGTTGACGGTCAAGCTATGCAAGAGATTCTGAGGAAAAGGTTCAATAGCGTTGTTGCAATCGCTGTTCTCTTTCTGGCGGTGGGTCTGGTCTCTTCCCTTTCGAATTGCGGGCGTAAGCTCGACCCTCTCTCCTCCGAGGAGGGGGTGAGCGATCTGCCGCCGACTCCCGAGAATCTGACGGCGCTGGTGGGCGATCGGTCGGTAAAACTCTCCTGGGAGGTCTCAGATAGCAGCACTTACCGGTTCAGAATCTACCGCTCCGACTCCTCCAGCAGCGAGCCAGAGCTGGTTGACTCCACCGCCACGAGGGAGTTCACCGATAACGGTCTGGTCAACGGTCAAAGTTACTTCTATCAGATCTCCTGTGTCGATTCCTCCGGTTTCGAGGGTTACAAATCCAGACGGGTTGAAGCGATCCCGGACGCTTTCGGGGTTCTGATCGAAAACGGCAGCGAGTTCACCAACACGATCGCCGTCACCTTGAGCCTGATAGCTCCCCCGGGCACCGATCATGTGATGCTCGCCAACGATTCGACCTTCACCGATGGAGTCTGGATCAATTTCGCCTCCACCCGGAGCTGGTTTCTCACCAGCGGCGACGGCGAAAAGAGGGTCTATGCTAAGTTTCGGGATCTGTTGGGAAATCCGACCCTCTCTTATTATCACGATTCCATAACCTTGGACACCAAGGCCTCAATCCTGAGGGTTGGTGAGAACTCCGGAGGGACGGTTCTGCAAGTTGGCGATACCCTGCATCTCCTGTTAGAGAGCGGGGAGACTCAAGGGGAGGCCAGCGTCGACATAGGAGAACTGGTCAGCAGCATAAGACTATACGATGACGGCAGCTTCGGCGATTCTGAGTCTGACGATGGAATCTACGAACACGATTACATCATTCCCACCGGTCTGGAGACCGAAGATGAGCCGATCGTGGGGCATTTCACCGATCGAGCCGGGAATGTCGCCACCGACCTGGTCGGCACCGGAGCAGTGACGATCCGAAATCCTCCCGATGCGGTTCACCTCTTCAAGCCTTATGCCCCACCGGATACGAGAGGGGTGATCGTGCTGCACTGGTCGAGGTCGAACGACGAGCAGTTCGCCTTCTATTCGATATACCGTTTCACCTCCTCGGGAGTGGATCTGAACTCCACCCTGGTGACCTCCCTCAACGATCCCAGCACCACGACTTACACCGATTCCAATCTTGTCGAGGACATCTACTACCACTACGTTGTTTACCTCTTCGACAATCACAGCCTTTACAGCGGCTCCAACGAGGATTCCGCCCGCACCGGCAAGAACTCCGCTCCGGAGCCTTCGGTCCTCTACCAACCTTACGGTGAGAACTGGTGGACCTTACATCTCTCCTGGAGTCAGAACGAAGATGAAGATTTCGCCAACTATCAGCTCTTCAGGGCGGAGCAGAGCGACTTCTCTGACTCGATTCTAATAAAGGTCTTTGCCCCTCGGGAGAGCACCTATTATAAGGATTCGACCCTGGCCGGGGATTCGACCTACTATTACCGGGTGATGACATACGACCAGGGGGGACTCTTTTCGGCCTCCAACCTGGTTTCCGGCACCACCCTGGAGAATACGCCCCCGGAGACCTCCATACTCTTAACTCCCCAGCTGGTCAACTCCGATTCCTTAAAACTGACCTGGAGTCTAAACGATGAAAACGATTTCGAATCTTACCGGCTGTACAGATTAGACGGGAGCGACACCGCCAGCGTCGGCGACGATGACCTGTTGCTGACCATAGAAACTGACCAGGAGAGCGGGGAGTTTGTCGATCCGGATTTGACCAAGGGGCAGAGTTTTTCCTACCGCCTTTACACTCACGACAAAGGGGGATTATCAAGTCGTTCCAATGCGGTCAGTTACTCCGTACCCCTTTTCAGGAAACCGGATACAGGTAACAGGTAACAGGAGACAGGAGACAGGGAAGAGGTAACAGGAGACAGGAGATAGGAAAGTCATCGCTGGTGTGCTCTGTCAACTGTGAACCGTGAACTGCGAACCGTCAATCAACCCGGGCAGCCCAGTGGCCTCCGCCACTGGGAATTAACAAAGTAGCGGAAACCTTCAGGTTTCCAAACATAGCGACAGCAGACAGGTAACAGGAAACAGGAGATAGGAAAGTCATCGCTGGTGTGCTCTGTCAACTGTGAACCGTGAACTGTGAACTGTGAACCAATTCATCTGGATATTCTGGGGGACGATCAGGTCCTTCACCTCTCCACGCCTGTTTACGCCCTGGGCGGTATTGGCGCTCCTGCAGGGAATCCTACTTCTCCTGCTTTTTTATTTTCTGGTGCCACCCGTGGACAAAATCATGGTTCCGGTTTTGAAATTGGTCTTCGGGGATCGGTTTTTCCATTTCCCGGGAAGTCTGGTGCTCTTGCCGAAGGCTTTCTATTACGGGAATCTCCTCCTGGGAATCATAGCGGGAAGCTTTGTGGGCGGAGTTGCCGCTTACCTGTTTGCCGGTCACTTCTCCGGAGAGAGGGGAAGTTTCAAAGGAGGTCTGTCGCTGGTATTCTCGAGGTATCCGAGCCTAATTCTTCTCTGGGCAGTGGGGACTCTGCTGTTTGTGCTGATTCTGGTCTTCCCCCAGAAGCTGTTTTCGTCTCTGGTTGTGGGCTCCCCACGACGAGCCCTGGCGTTGCAGGTCGGCTCCTTCACCCTGGCGCTGGCGGCGGTCACCTTCTTCACCTACGCCTTCATCTCCGTCGTCCTGTCGCGGTCGAACATCTTAGACTCCATAAGGGAGAGTTTTCAGTTGGCGCGGCGGAGGTTTCTCTCCACCTTCTTTTTCGTCTCCATCCCGTTTCTGATCCACCTCCCCCTCGATTATCTCCTCTCTGACCCGGAGGTTATAGTCTCAAAGTTCAATCCCTACCTGGTGGTTTACCTCTTAGCGCTGGCGATAGCAGTTTCTCTTTTGAGCAGCTTTCTCTTGGTGGGAAACCTCACCCGTATGTATCAGCTGACCAGGAGGGGGGAGCTATAGGTGGCCAGCTCGTTGACCACACTCCTTCTCCTCTGCGCGATGATTGCGGTGGCATCCGCAGTGCCGCTTCTGTCGGGGCCGGGGCCGAGGCGGAAAGCGATCCCTCTGGGTGGCGCCCTGCTTTTCTCTGCGCTTCTGCCCTTCGGTTTCTCTCTGCTCACCCTCGAGAGGGGGGAGCTTTACACCTGGGGACTTCTACTTATCCTGCCGGGAGTTTTCTTCTGGATTGCGTTTATGTCTCTCCTTGGAGCCAGTCTGGGACAGAGACCCGGGGAGAGCATCTCCCCCGCCTGGAAGAAATACTCCTTCTTCAATCTCGCATTGGCGTTGATTGTTCCGCTTCTCTATATGACCACGAATTATCCCGGCTACAGATACGTGTATGAAGGCGGCGGCTACTTGCTCTTAACTGGATCGGCGAAATATCTCTTGGGCTACCTCCTTTTGGCGGCGGCGTTGCTTCTCATCAGATTTGAGGCTCTGTATCGTTCCTCCGCGGAAGAGAAGAGGAAACACCTTAGACCTTTCCTTCTCTTCAGCCTGGTGCACATCTTCCCTCTGGCCTTCCTCGCCTGCCTGGGAATCCTTTACGGAGCCATCAGCAGCAAAATGATATTGATGGGTTTGCTTTTCATGGGAGTGAGTTCTCCCTTCATGGTTGTGGAGAGTCTCCGAAAACAGTTGCTCACACTGGAGGTGAAGATCAAACCTCAGGTGGCATACTCCTCCGGTGCCATTTTGGTGTTGGGGCTGTATCTGATTCTCTTGGCGTTGGTGGCGGAGGGGCTCAGACGATTGGGGGGCAACCTGCAAAACCTCTTCACCTTCTTGGGGGCGCTGGTTTTATTCTTTCTCCTTCTGGCTCTGCCGCTGTCCTCTTCCCTGCGGGGAAGGGTATCGAGATTCGTGCGGCTAAACTTTCTCTCTTCGTCCCGGGACTACCGCCGGGAGTGGTCGCAGCTCTCCGATTCTCTGGCCACTGCAACCGAGGTCGAGAACTTGGCCCAAACCGCCTGCAAAACCCTGAGGGAGTTCTTCGATTGCGACTGGGTAGCATTTTACCTCTTGAAGGAGGGGGAGCTGAAGCTCGGGGCCAGCCGGGGCGAAAACCGGCCTGCTTTAGATTTACCTGTCAGTCCCGTCGCAATCGATTGGATTTTTCGTCACGGCAAGGCGGTCCTCAGTCCAAACCTCCCTGATGAGATCGGATTCGACCAGGAGTCTGCCCCAGCGGTGCTCTCTCCCCTTCTGGTCGCAGGCCAGTTGCTGGGCCTGGTATTTCTGGGCAGAAAAAAGGACGGGAAGGATTACTCCTTCGAAGATCTGTCGCTTTTGGACACCTCCTGCAGGCAGATCGCGGTCGCCACCCTGCAGAGCCTCACCTGGGAGAGGCTCTCAGAAACGGAGAAGTTAGAGTCCTTTCACCAGATGGCCTCCTTCGTCCTCCATGACCTCAAAAGCGCGGTCTCCACCCTCTCCCTCTTAGTGAGCAACGCCTCCAAGCTGGCCTCCGACCCGGAGGCCTACCGGGAGGGTATCGATTCCATAAAGAGGGTGAGCGACAGAATGAAAGCTCTCATCCACAAACTCTCCTCCGACTTGGGAGAAGGAAAGCCCCATCTCCGAAAGGTCGATCTGGTTCCGATAATTGAGGCGGTGCTGAGCCAGACCGAAAGTCACAACGATGGTGGGGTGATGGTGAAGAGAAACTTCTCCTCCCCGGGGGTGGTCGAGGTCGATCCCGAGATGATGGAGAGGGTCATCCATAACCTCATCGTCAACGCTTACGAGTCGATGCCCTCGGGAGGAGAGCTTGGCCTCTCGGTTTTCGCCGAGGGGGGCAAGGTGAAGCTGTCAGTAAAAGACAGCGGAGCAGGAATGTCGGAGGAATTCATCAGAAACCGGCTCTTCAGACCGTTTCAGAGCACCAAGAGGCGGGGCCTGGGGATCGGCCTTTATCAATGCAGAAAGCTACTTGAGAGTTTCGGCGGGAAGATAGAGGTTCGAAGCAGCCCCCATCGGGGAACGGAGTTTCTCCTCTGGCTGCCTCTGGTTTCCGAAAAGGAAGGCGGGGAGGTTCCGGTTGCAGCGGTCCGGGACGAGATCCCCTCCGGCTGAAAACTATGGCTGCAAAAAGTAAAATATTGATCGTCGATGACGACCCCGGAATCACCTCCCAGCTAAAGCTGGCCCTCTCCGGAGAATACGAGATCTCCACCGCCTCCGATGTCAAAAGTGGTCTGGAGGCGCTCAAAAACGGCTCCCCGAATGTCGCCCTCCTGGATGTGGTCCTATCTCAAAGAGCCGAGGACCGCGGCGGCTTCGAGTTGCTCAAGGAGGCCTTGAGAATAAACCCCTTCGTGAAAGTGATAATGGTGACCGGGGTGGGGGAGAAGGAGTGCGCCTTGGAGGCGGTGCGACTGGGAGCCTATGATTTCTACTCCAAGCCGATCGAGTTGGAGGAGCTGAAAGTCATCATCGCCCGAGCCTTACACCTCCAGAGTCTGGAGAGAGAGAACCAAGAGTTGGCAAGGAAGCTCTCCCAAGGCTCCAGATTTCCGGAGCTATTGGGCAACTCCGAGCCGATGAGAAAAGTCTTCCGGTTGGTGGAGTTGGTCGCTCCCACGGAGGTGACGGTGCTCTTGACTGGTCCCTCCGGCACCGGAAAAGAGCTGGTGGCAAAGGCCATCCATCGAGAGAGCCCCAGAGAGGAGGCTCCCTTCATTCCCATAAACTGCGGGGCAATTCCGGAGACCCTGCTGGAATCGGAGCTTTTCGGCCACACCAGGGGAGCTTTCACCGGCGCCCACCGCGATAAGATCGGCAAGTTCGAACAGGCAGATGGGGGCACCGTCTTCTTAGACGAGATCGGAGAGCTTCCCGCCTCTCTGCAGGTCAAACTCCTCCGTTTCCTCCAGGACCGAAAGATCGAAAGATTAGGCGGCACCCAGCTCAAGGAACTGGATGTCCGCATCATCGCCGCCACCAATCAGGACCTAAAGGAGGGGATCTCAGTCGGAAAATTCCGCGAAGACTTATATTATCGATTGGCGGTGGTCTCAATCGAGCTGCCTCCCCTGAGAGATCGGGGGGACGATATCTACCTTCTGGCTCAACATTTCCTGGAACTCTTCTCCGAGAAGCACCAACAAAGAAATGTGAAGTTCACTCCCCAGGCGCTGCAGCGGATCCGGCACGACCCCTGGCCGGGGAACGTCCGGGAGCTGGAGAACAGAATCCAGAAGGGGGTGATCCTCTCAGACGGCAACAGAATCAGCGCCGAGGACTTGGGATTTGAAGTCTCCCCAGAGCAGGTTCAACCCAGGACACTGAGCCAGTTTCGGAGCCAGGCGGAAGCCCCCTTCATCAAACAGACGATCGACAGAAATAGCGGCAACCTCTCGAAGACCTCAAGAGAGCTGGGGATCTCCCGCACCACGCTGTATGAGCTTTTGGAGAGATATGAGATTTCAACGGGAGGTTAGTCGTTATTGGTGAGTGGTGAGTGGTGAGTAGTAGGCAGTAGGTAGTAGGTAGTAGGTAGTAGATAGGGATTAGGGGTTGAGGGTTTCGATTGAATTTGCTGGTGAAGGTGGGTTAACCTGTTCCCGGTCTCCTCTGTTCTGTTTCACACGTTCGAGGGGATTTCTGGCTCGGCGAAGGAGCTTGACAAAGGCTCACGATTGGCTTAAATTCATAGGTTGGCAGCGGGTTTCTCCATTTGAGATGAACGCGGATATATGACCAGAATCTTAGGAATAAGTGCTTACTATCACGACAGCGCTGCCTGTCTTTTAGTGGACGGTGAGGTCACCGCCGCCGCCCAGGAGGAGCGCTTCAGCAGGAAGAAGCACGACCCCCGCTTCCCCCACGGGGCCATCAATTACTGCCTGAAGGAGGGGGGGATAACTGCCGAGGAGTTAGATTTCATCGCCTTCTACGATAAACCTTTCCTGAAATTCGAGCGGCTCCTGGAGACTTACCTGGCTTATGCGCCTCGGGGATTAGTCAGCTTTCTGACATCTATGCCGGTCTGGTTGAAGCAGAAGCTGTGGATCTCAGAACAGATACGAAAAGAGGTCGGCTTCAAGGGGAAGATGGTCTTTCCCGAACATCACGAATCGCACGCCGCCTCCGCTTTTTATCCCTCCCCCTTCAAACGAGCGGCATTCGTCACCATGGACGGGGTGGGAGAGTGGACCACCACCAGTTACGGGGTCGGCAGCGACAACGAAATAAGGATTCTATCGGAGATCCACTTCCCCCACTCCCTGGGGATGCTTTATTCCGCCTTCACGTACTACACCGGCTTCAAGGTCAACTCCGCAGAATACAAGGTGATGGGGCTGGCCCCCTACGGTGAACCCAAATACGTTCAGACCATTCTGGATGAACTGATCGATTTGAAGGAGGACGGCTCCTTCAGAATGAACATGAGGTATTTCAACTACTGCGCCGGTCTGACCATGACCAACGGCCACTTCGACCGTCTCTTCGGGGGAGTCCCCCGCAAGCCCGAAAGTTTGGTCACCCAGAGGGAGATGGACCTGGCCAGATCCCTCCAGGAGGTCACCGAGGAGGTCATGCTGCGAGTAGTGAGACACGTCAAGAAAGAGACCGGGGAGAGGTTTTTGTGTCTGGCAGGAGGCGTGGCTCTGAATTGTGTCGGCAACGGCAAGATCCTGCGCAGCGGGATCTACGATGATATCTGGATTCAGCCCGGAGCCGGCGATGCCGGGGGAGCTTTGGGAGCTGCCCTTCTCACCTGGCATCAATACTTGGGGAAGGAGCGTCGGGTCGAAGAAAACAGGGACAAGCAGTGCGGTTCCTTCTACGGTCCTCATTTCAGTAACGAAGAGATAGAGACATTCCTCCGCGAGAGAAACATCCCTCATCGCAAGCTGGAGGATGACGAGCTCTTAGACACGGTCGCTGGACTTCTGGCCTCCGAGAAGGTGGTGGGATGGTTCCAGGGCCGGATGGAATTCGGGCCCAGAGCCCTGGGAGCCCGAAGCATCATCGGGGATGCCCGCAGCTCCAAGATGCAGTCGGTCATGAATCTAAAGATCAAATACCGGGAGTCCTTCAGACCCTTTGCCCCCACGGTCCTGGAGGAGGAGGTCTCCGACTACTTCGAGATCGACCGCAAAAGCCCTTACATGCTTTTGGTGGCGCCGGTGAGAAAGGATATCCGCCGGGAGATGGAGGCGACGGAGAGGAAGCTCTTCGGGATCGATAAATTGAACGTGGTGCGGTCCACCATCCCGGCGGTGACCCACGTCGATTACTCCGCCAGAGTGCAGACCGTCAATCGTCAGGACAATCCCCGCTACCACGATTTGATCGAGAAGTTCAGGGAGAAGACCGGCTGTGCGGTTATCATCAACACCTCCTTTAACGTCAGAGGCGAGCCGATCGTCTGCAGCCCGGAGGATGCTTACACCTGTTTTATGCGCACCCAGATGGACTATCTGGTCTTGGAGAATTTCCTTTTGGACAAAAAAGAACAGCCGGAGCTTAAGGAGGACAAAGACTGGCGCAAGGAGTTCGAGTTAGACTAACATGAAGATACAGATTCCCTGGAAGAAGTCGGCCACCGTAAAGGAGCTACGCCAGTTTGCGCTGGTGATGACCGGCGGTTTGGGGGTGATCGGGACTATCGCTCTCCTCAAGGGGCGACCGGCGGCCCCGTATCTTTTGGCCATTGCGGGCCTATTTCTGCTCCTGGGGATTCTCTTCCCCAAGATCTTGAGATGGCCTTATGCCCTCTGGATGGCCTTCGCCTTCGTGCTGGGTCAGATAGTTACCACTATCATTCTGACGCTGCTTTTCTTTTTGGTGATGACTCCGATGGGCCTTTTAATGCGACTCTTGGGGAAAGACCTTCTGCAGAAGAGGTGGAAACGGGTGGAAGTTTCTAGCTACTGGATGCAGAGAGAGGATTATACTGTCGAGAAAGATCGTCTGTTGCGGCCATACTAGTTGATTATTGGGAGCGAGCATCTATGGGTAAGCTGAGCATGCTGAGAGAGATCTGGGGTTTTCTGCGAGCGCGGAAGAAGTGGTGGCTGGTGCCAATCATCCTGATCTTTTTACTTTTCAGCTTCGTGATGGTTTTCGTGGAGGGTTCAGCACTGTCACCGTTCATCTATGCCATCTTTTGACTCTGTTTCGACCACAAGCAAAAGCCGCGAGCCCCGGGGTTGTTTTCTGTCGCCCCACAGGGTATAAGGTGACCAAGCTGTGACTTAGCAATTGCGTTCAACCTTCGGCCTCAGGATGCTCATACCGCTCCATTTTGCTCTGCTGGAGCCCGGTTGCCTGTGCACAGATTCAACTTACTACGATAGGATGTAGAGCCGAAGTCGAGCTGGTAACCCTGCTTTTCAGGGGGAGAGAATGAAACCGAAGAAGATTTTGCTTAACCTCCTTTTACTTCTGGGGACACTGCTTTTTTCCCTGGTGGTGCTTGAGATGGCATTACGTTTTTTTGCCCCCCAGGGGTTGACCAAAAGCCAGATTGAGCCCGACCTGGGGTGGATCAATGTCCCCAACACTCGCTACGTTTTTCATCACAAGGAGTTCAATACTCCCATACATTACAACTCATACGGGATGCGGGATGTCGAACATACCCGCTCCAAATCTCCGGGAGTTTTCCGCATCGCGGTTTTGGGAGACTCCTTCATAGAGGGGCGCCAGGTCCCCTTCGATTCCCTCTATTCCAGAGTTCTGGAGCATCTGTTGAAGGAGAAGGGCCTCAATTGCGAGGTCCTGAACTTTGGAGTTCACGCCTACAGTACCGACCAGGAGATAGTACTCCTGAAGAAGTATGCTCTGGAGTTCGATCCCGACTTGGTCATTGTCTCCATGGCCAAAAACGACGTCGCCACTAATGTCGCGAACGCCATCTGCGGCCTCGATCCCAATGGGAATCTGCAGATAACTCCACCGGGCGCTCCCCTGGGCTCCCAGATCAGGGCCTGGCTGTATCGAAATTCCCACCTTTTCACGTTCTTGAACTTCCGTCTCCCGAAACTTATGTCGGCGGGGGCGCGAAAGAGAAACCCTCGAAAGATCTTTGAGGTCGGAGACGTAGCTATGTGGAGCGATTTGACCGAAGCTCAACAGGACTTGAATCCAACTCTGATGCCGCTCTATGCCAAGGTGGAAGACCCTCGGGTGGATTATGCAAAGCGTTTGATGGAGGCGATCCTGAAGGAGATAGATCGGGTGTGCCGGGAGCGCGATGTCAAGTTCATATTACTCATCAACTCTGCCAGATTTCAAATCCAGCCGCAATCCTGGGATAGAAAGCTCAAGCAGTTCAACCTGGCGCCGGAGGAATACGACCACGAGGCGGTGGACAGGTGGCTTCTGGATTTTGCGGCCCAGGTCGGTTTCCCGGCCATCAGCTCCGCAAAGCGTTTCCGGGATTTGAAGGCCCGAAAGGGGATGAGCTTCCACTGGAGAATCGACGGTCACTGGAACTCCAACGGTCATCGAGAAGCAGCCCGACTGACGGTCGAAGTTCTGGACTCCCTTGGACTCCCCCCGTCGTGATACCGCTATCGGAGCCGGCTTGAGCCAAGCTCCTCATAAGGGAAATCGCCAAGAATTAAAGAGGAAGGGATGACGCTCAAGAGAACGGTTGCGAATCTTGTTCTGCTCCTGGTAACTCTGCTGTTTTCGATTCTGGTTTTGGAGGTGGGGTTGCGGCTGTTTTTTCCTCAGCCGATGACCAGGGCCAGAGTCGACCGCGACCTGGGATGGGTTCACGCCCCCAAGGCCCAGTTTACTTACACTCGACAGGAGTTTTCAACCAATGTCAGCTACAGCTCCTTCGGACTGCGGGACAGTGAGCATCCCATCCAGAAAGCTCCGGGAGTCTTTCGCATTGCGGTCCTCGGAGACTCCTATATCGAGGGGCTCCAGGTTCCTTTGGATTCTGTATTCTCCAAGGTTTTGGAGCGGACCCTTCGGGATAGAGGCTATGATTGCGAGACTCTGAACTTCGGCGTTAGTGGATACGGGCCCGACCAGGAGCTGGTGCTTCTGAAGAAATACGCTCTCCAGTTCGACCCCGATCTGGTCATTCTCTCCTTCTCGAAAAACGATGTCGGCAATATCCTCATCACCGAGATATGCAGCTTGAATCCGGACGGGGAGCTGGAGATCACCCCGGTAGAGGCTCCCCTTGGCTCCAGAATGCGAGCCTGGCTGTGGGGAAACTCTCACCTTTTCGTCTTTTTGAACGTTCGCCTCCCGAGATTGGCAGCTTTGGGGATGCACAAGAAGGTGATCAGGAAGGAGTATGATTTAGGGATAAATCAGGGGTTGAGGGAGATCCTCAATTCGCATCAGGACCTGGACGGCCGCTTAGTTCCCCTCTATGCCAAAGAGGAGGACCCTCGTCTGGCTCCCGCCAAGAGGCTGACTGAGGCGATATTGTTGGAGATATATAAACAGTGCCGGGAGCGGGAGGTAGGATTTCTCTTGCTTATCAATTCCGGTCGATTCCAGCTTCGCCCCCGGGAGTGGCAGCAGCGGTTGTCTCGTGTGGGACTGGAACCGGAGCCGTACGACGCCGACGCCGTCGACAACTGGCTTTTGGAGTTCGCCGCCGGGGAGGGCTTTGCGGCCTTGAACTGTGCTCCGCATTTCCGGCAGCTGAAAGCCGAGAGGGGAATCAAGCTTCACTGGGACATCGACGGGCACTGGAATAATAACGGTCACCGGGAAGCCGCCAGGTTGACCGCCCAAGCCCTGGAGGGATTTGGTCTTCTTCCGCCGAAAACAGAGACGGTCAGCAGGTGAGCTACTCCGAGGAGTCGCGTAGCTCACCGTTGACGGTTCCCAGTTCACGGTCTATTGTGAATAGGACGAGCTTTCGAGCCCGGCTTTTGATTTCCGGGCTGGAGTGCGCGGACTATTCTCTGGAAAGGGGCAGCAGTCCAACTCCTGCCCCGGCTAGAATGTGTTCTTTGGAAGCGTGAAGGCTATACGCCTGCCGGCCATGGGCTCGTATGAGTTTCCGCTGCAATTCGCAGATGGTGAATGGTTAACGGTTAAGGTTAATGGTAATTAGACTCCCCGTACCGCTCCCCAGTGCCGTCAACGCATGGATCACCTGTCTACTGCTTGCCCACCAAGGGCAGATCGCCCTGCGGCGACTGTCTGCTTTCTTGGAAACCTGAAGGTTTCCGCTACAGAACGGTTCCATGTGGAGGTGTCTGGTTCTTTTCAACGCCCTCTTGACAGACGTCACTATCGCTGCGCTCTTGTGGGCTTCAGGTGGCGGTACAGGAAGTAGGCAACCCCCAACACGATTACGATGCCGATGACGAGATCGGCGCGGTGGAAATAGCCCTGAAGGCTGCTCCAGTTCTCCCCCATCACCTTTCCAACATAGGCTAGGGCCAGACACCAGGGGAGGGAGCCCAGAAAGGTGTAAATCATAAACCTCCCCAGCCTCATTCGGGCGATGCCGGCGGGGAGAGATATGAAAGTCCTGACAACCGGCAGAAGCCGCGAAAAGAAAATGGCCCAGTCGCCGTATTTCTCGAACCATCTGTCGGCAGTGTCTAAGTCCCTTTTCGAGAGCAGAACGTATTTGCCGTACCTCTCCAGAAAGGGCCGACCGCCGTAAATCCCGATGAAGTAAGCGACCAGAGAGCCCACCAGGCATCCGGTTGCCCCCGCCACTCCCGTCCCCCAAAGCGTGAAGCGACCGGTGTAAGCAAGATATCCCGAGAAGGGCATGATGATCTCGGAGGGGAGAGGGATACAGGCGGACTCTATCGCCATGGTGATGATTATTCCCAGATATCCGGTGGTGTTGATGACGGAGATTATCCAGGCCCCCACCGGCTCGATGATAGCTTCAAACATAGGCTCTTCCTGCTTTCTGGGTGATAGGCGTCAGGGCTTCAAAATGCGGCAGCAACCGACTCTTTGCCTGCAAACTCATCCTATTCTACAAGTCCTGCCCACCTGCGGTAAAGCTCCTCGATTTTTTCTTCCAATGCCGATTTCTCTTTAGCGAGGGCGGTCAGTTTCGCCCAGTCGGTGCTGTGAGTTTGGCTCTCCAACGCCTCTTCTATCCCCTGCAATTGAGACTCTAAAGCCTCGATCTCCTTTTCTATCTGCTGGGCTTTGAAAGTGCCCTTCTTCCTCTTGGGTCGGTCACCTTTCACTTCCCTTTTGTGCTTGGGCTTCTGTCTTCTTTCGGTCGGAGGTTTCCTTGACGCAGACCAGACATCCTCCGCCTCCGTCCTTTCCTTGACTTGCCTCGACAGGTAATCGGAGTAATCGCCCAGATGTTCAGTCACGCAGCCGTTTTCGAATGCCAGAATCTTGCTGGTGAACTTGTCCAGAAAGTAGCGGTCGTGAGAGACCGCCAATACGGTTCCCTTGAAATCGGCGAGGAAATTCTCCAGAACCTCGGTGGAGGGGATGTCTAGGTGGTTAGTGGGCTCGTCGAGAAGAAGGAAATTGGCATTCGATAACAGTAGTCGTGCTAACAGGGCTCGGCTTTGCTCGCCCCCGGAGAAGCTCAGAAGAGGTCTTTTGACCTCCTCCCCGGAGAAAAGAAACCTGCCCAGATAAGTGCGCACCTCCCCTTCGGTCCAATCCGGAACCATCTCCCAGAGGTAGTCCAGCAACTCGCGGGAGGGGTCATCGAATCTTACCTCCTGAGGGTAGTGAGCGGAGACTACGCTTTTTCCTATGAGGACTTCCCCGCCGTCGGGGGATTCCAATTTCAGGAGGAGCTTGAGCAGAGTGGTTTTTCCGCAGCCGTTGGGACCGATCAGGCCGATCTTGTCCCCCCTCTCCAGAAGGAGATTCACACCCTGAAACAATACAGTTCCCTCAAAGGATTTGTCGACATTTCTGAGCTCCACCACCTTTCGTGGGAGCCTCTTGACTTCCGCCGTCCTCAATGTCAAGGCGGCTTCGGACTCCTTGGGCCTTTCGATCCGGTCGAGTTTCTGTAGCATCCTTCTTCGAGATTGGGCCTGACGGGTTTTTTGACCGGCGATGTTGCGGCGGATGAACTCCTCCTGACGTTTGATGAACTCCTGCTGGTGGAGATACAGCTTTTCTCTCCTCTGGAGCTGTGCCTCCCTTTGGGGAAGGTATTGGCTGTAGTCTCCGTGGTAAAGCTCCAGACTTCCGGATTGCAGCTCCGCAATGTGAGTCGTGACGCGGTCGAGAAGGTAACGGTCGTGGGAGACGATAAGCGCTCCTCCCTTGAAAGCCAAAAGGAAATTCTCCAGAAACTCCCTCCCGGAGATGTCAAGGTGGTTGGTGGGCTCGTCCAGAAGCAAGAGGTTGGCATCGGTGAGAAGGATCTGAGCCAAAGCCGCCCGGTTTTTCTGCCCGCCGGAGAGATGCCTTATTTTTTTCGAGAGATCACCCTCCGGGAAGCCCAGACCTCTTGTGACCGACTTGATCTTGGAGTCGTAAGTCTGTCCTCCCCACTTTTCCCGAAGCTCAAGAAGTTCGTTGTATTCTCTCTGCAATGTGGGATCGTTCCCGCCGGTGGAGAATTCGATTTCCACGGCCTCTATTCGCTCTTGTAGGGAGATGCGCTCCCTGAAGGGCACCTCCATTTCCTGATAGAGAGTGTTGTCCTCCTTGAGTGTTGGTTCTTGCCTCAAATAAGTCGTCTCAGTCTCCTTAGAGAACGAGATGGAGCCGGAGTCGGGCTGTCGCAACCCTGCAATGATTTCAAGGAGGGTGGTCTTACCGACGCCGTTCCGTCCGACCAGCCCCAGTCGCTCTCCACTTTTGATTACCAGGGAGATGCCGTGGAGGAGCGGCTGTTTTCCGTAGCTTTTGTCGATTCTGTCTAAGTTGGCTAAGATCATTCAATCTTCTCAAGGTTCTGTTAGTTGCCTAAAATATCTCATTGCCCTTGACAACTCAACAGAAAATGGAGGGGGGCAGGAGTACAACTTCCACCCCAGCTGTGGTGGTGTGAGCCTGGCGACTCAACAAAGATGGAGAAGACGTGGGAGTGCAACTCCCCATACGGGCCAAACAACCTCTCCAGCTGGCATGTGTCCGCTGTTTACTGTTTCCTGTTTGTTGTCTTTGAAACCTGAAGGTCATACACTTTGGCCGGCTGGCGACTGGTATGAGACGCCCCGCCCGATACCGGGGGTCACGGATGAGGGCATCCGTGACCAACATGTGGGCTCCGGGGCAGGAATGCCCCGGCTATTCTCTAGAAAAGGGCGGGAGTGCAACGACCCATATGGGTCAAACAACCGCACCAGCGGTGGTGAGGTGAGATTGCCAATTCAACAGGAAGTCCACAGGAGAGCGCAGCACAACTCCAGCTTCGGGCGTGGAATTGCAGCTGTGGAATCAGTTTTCCTGCTGGAAAAAACAACGGTTGGGCCTCATCTGCCATTCAAAGCGGTCAGGTCTTTGGCGGGCCGAAAAAGCATTAAGCAGGAGTTCATGCCACCCAAATGGGGACGATAATATCAACGTTGACTCCTTGACAGGGAGGGAGCTGGAAGTTATTATTGCGGTTCGCTGTCATTATCGGAATGCCAGAATGATTACGATTGAAGAGATCAAGAAGAGCGAGAAGGTTCAAAAGCTGATCGACAAGGCCGATGAGCTTCTGAAGGTTATCGGCTACACCGAACATGGTCACCGGCATACCAGCTTGACCGCCAACATTGCTTACAATATCATGATTCGCCTGGGCAAGGGGGAACATCAGGCCCAGCTTGCCGCCATCGCCGGTTACATGCACGATA
>Ga0209979_1001983_pt1 | contig 20657 bp, 20 predicted proteins | sample AnhtaG_FD_183114 | JGI IMG/M metagenome (GOLD analysis project Ga0209979, IMG submission 183114) | Deep subsurface microbial communities from Anholt, Denmark to uncover new lineages of life (NeLLi) - Anholt_01485 metaG (SPAdes) (version 2) | ecosystem: Environmental > Aquatic > Marine > Oceanic...
TTGTTAACCATATCTCAGTCCTTTCCTTATAGTATTGATTCTTATTCATACTATAGTAAAGAACTGTTTCTTTTAAAAGGTGCATTTTTATTTTCCACCCTAGGTGCATTTTAGTTTACCATTTCCAGCGATAGTACAGTGATTAGAGACAGCCCGCCGGAGTCCTCTGCACGTGGATTTTGCATACAAAGGTCAAGTAACCTAGCTATCTCTTTTTTTAAATATCGTGTCATTAGATCTTTGATCTGAAAATTGGTGAACTTTTTATGTAATTGTTTCATGGCATGGGACCTCACTTTTTGATCCTATATTATTACAATTTTAAGTTATTTATAAGAGTTCACTTTTAATTTTTAAATGACAAAGTTAATTTGTAGTGTTGACAAATAAAATATAATATGTTATCTTTTAGAAAAGTATTCTAAATAGAAAAAGATTCTAAATATTAAAGTAAAATATGCGCTGAAAAAAGGTTTAGCTGAAATGTTAAAAGGTGGAGTAATAAATGGATGTAGTAAACGCAGAACAGTCAAAAATTGCAGAAGAAGCTAGGGCAGTTACAGTTATGGCTTTAGAAAGAGTTCCCGCTGATATTAGGACTGCTGGCGGAGTAGCAAGAATGGTGGACCCCAGAACAATAAAAAAAAATGGAAACAGTTAGTATACCGGTAATGGCAAAAGCGAGAATTAGTCATTTTTCTTATCTTTAAATATATAGGAGATTAAGTTATAATTAAAATAATTTGGAGTACTTTTTTGATGAGGCAATTCGAGGTATGGAAGGTTAAATAAATAATTATGTCGGAAAAAAAACCTATTTATCAGATTAAAATTTTAGATAAATCTCTTGATGTTCTTGAAAATTTTCACAAAAAAGATAGTGCTTTAACAATAACGAAACTTAGCAAAATATTAAAAACTTACCCGAGTACTATCCATCGTATATTAGAGACATTAAAGTACCGGGGATATGTAGAACAAGATCCTGTTTCAAAAAAATACTTTCTTGGTTTGAAGTTAGTGGAGCTAGGTAGGCATAAAATGAATAAGCTAGAACTTGTGAAGGTAGCTTATCCATTTTTAAGAAAGCTAGTAGATCAATTTAATGAAAATGTTTATTTAGGTGTCTATAGTGATGAAAAAATTCTTTACTTAGAAAAGGTAGAGTCAACTCATCTGGTAACAATGTCTACCCATATTGGCAAAACAGCACCTTTACATTGCACAGCATTAGGTAAGATACTTTTAACATCTCTTTCAAAGGAAGAGATAAATAAGATATTATCTAAAAGTAAACTAAAATATTTTACCGAAAAAACCATAATTAATAAAAAATTATTAAAAGCTGAAATTAATAAAGTAAAAAAGCAAGGATTTGCTTTAGATCTTGGTGAATATGAAAAAGATATTTGTTGTGTAGCGACTGGTATATTAAATTGTCAGAGAAAGATAATAGGCGCGATTAGTGTTTCATTACCTTATTATAGATTAGATCCTAAGACGAAACTGAACAATATAAAAGAAGCAGTTATTCAAAAAGGCAAAGAAATATCTGCGCAGATGGGATATAATGTTTTAAAAACGTAGAATGTTTTTTAAACAAATTTCATTTTATGATTTTTATTATTGAGACAAAGAAGATACTAATTTAATAAAATATTAAATTAGAGAAATGATCTTCAGATGAAATGTTTTAGGATAATAAAGTATTATGAGTAAAGGGTTGATTTTTTATTATCATAGTGGGAATAATTGTAAAAAATAATATTAAATTATATAGATATAAGAAAAAATGTATATGTTGTGTAATTGATAACTAATAATTCTGTAAAGAAAGTGAGGAAAATTAAAAAAATGTATAAGAAATTATTTACGCCAGGCCCGACTAATGTTAAAGAAGATGTTTTACAAAAAATGGCTACCCCAATGATTAGTCATCGAACAAAAGAAACCTCAAAACTTCAAAAAGATATTAGTAATAAGATTAGAAAATTAATGTACACTAAAAATGAAATTCTACTGTCTAGCTCTTCTGCTTGTGGTCTAATGGAAGGTGCTATTCGTTCATGTACACGAAAGAGGGCAGCTGTATTTTCTTGTGGAGTATTTGGCAACCAGTGGTATCAAATGGCAATGACAAATAATATTCCTTGTGATAAATTTGAAGTGGAATGGGGAAAGCCTATAACCAAAGAGATTGTAAGGAGCACTTTAGCTACTGGAAGATATAATCTCATAACGGTAACTCATAACGAAACATCGACTGGTGTAATGAATCCAATTGAAGAAATTGCAGAAGTGGTAAAAAATTATCCAGATGTAGTCTTTTGCTTGGATACCGTTAGTTCTTTAGGTGGTGTAAAAATTGGAGTAGATAAATTGGGGGTTGATATTTGTTTGGCTTCTACACAAAAGTGCTTATCTTTACCACCAGGATTTTCTGTCTGTTCTATTTCTGAAAAAGCTGTAGAAGCTGCTAAAAAAGTTAAATTTAGAGGTTCTTATTTTGATCTATTAAGATTATACAATTGGGTGAAAGAGAAAGATTATCAATATCCGTCCACCCCTTCTCTTCCTCATATGTTTGCGCTGGATTATCAGTTAGATAAGATATTTGAAGAGGGTTTAGAAAATCGCTTTTTACGTCATATAAGAGTTGCTAATTATGTAAGAAATTGGGTGAAAAATAATTTTGCATTATTTGCTGAAGAAAAATATGCTTCAAATACTGTAACTTGTGTAGAAAATACAAAAAGTATTGATGTTGATGAACTAAACAAAGCTCTTGGAGAGAAGGGTTATATAATTTCAAATGGACTTGAAAAGATAAAAGATAGAACTTTTAGAATAGGCCATATGGGTGAATCTACACTTTCGGATCTTACAGAACTTCTTTCTACAATTAAAGGTTTTTTATAAAAATATTATTTAAAAAAATTAGATAAATTAGTATTGTTAATTTAATAAGCGGAATAGATCAATATTTAATAAAGAAATTTTTAGCATTATAATTATATAATTATAAAAGGAGTAAATATTATGCCAAAAAAAGTTATTGAATGTAAGAAAGTTTATTCATCGTCAATATTTTCTCAAGATATAAATATAGGAGGAATTAGTATTTGCTTCTAGCTTCGGCTTTGTAAGGTAAAAGCTATTTAATATGACTGAAAGGAAATGTAAGATGTCAAATAATTCTAATCGTATACTTGAAACTCATCCGTCATGGGTGGAAGTTAATTCAACTGCAATAAAACATAATTTTGAACTTGTGAAAAATATTGTAGGTCCAAAAACAAAAATTATCCCATCTGTTAAAGGAAATGCTTATGGTACGGGAATAGTGTCAGCATGTAAAATATTAAAAAAGCTTGGGGCTTATGCTGTTGCCACAGGATCTTTTGAAGATGCTATACGGATCAGGGAATCTGGTAATGATATAAAAATTCATATGTTTGCTGGAAATCTTCCTGCTGGTGTAAAATTTATGCTTGAGAAAAATTTGACTTTAACCGTCTATAACGAAATGACAGTAGTAGAGATTTCCAAACAGGTAAAAGAGAAAACGCCAATTTTTATTAAAATTGATTCAGGATTGTCACGGTTAGGTGTACCCTTGGAAAATGCTTTTGCATTTATAGAAAAAATATCGAAATATAAAAACTTATATATTGAAGGTATTTATACTCATATCTCGTTTAATACACCGTCTGGATTTATATGGGCTAAAGAAAGACTAAGAGAATTTGATTCATTCATAGCATCAGTTAAGGAAAAATTGGGTATATGCCCTCCAGTTATACAAGCTTTGGCCAGCGCTGGAATTATAGCCGGACTCAATAGTACAGAATGTACAACTGTTTGTGTTGGACATCTTATTTTTGGTGGACTTGCACGTGTCCCACCTGAGATTGGAGATTTGACAAATTTTAGGCCAGTTTTTAAATCAGTAAAATCGAAAATTATACATGTTAGGAATCATAGTGTTGCCAGACAAGTAGGAAATAATGGTTCGATTTCCATTGCTAAAGGTGCTAAAACAGCAGTAATACCAATAGGTTTTTATGATGGATTTAGAACACCCATTAATGGACAAAAAGAATATGTCATTATAAAGGGCTGTAAAGTTCCTATAATTGGTTTTAGTCAAGAATATATAACACTAGATGTTAGCAATTTGGAACAGGTAAATATTGGTGATGAGGTAACAGTTGTTGGTAGTGATGGTAATGAAAATATTAGTCTTTCAGATATAGCAAAATTATGGGGAACTAATTCCTTGAATGTGTTAATGTCATTAAACGAACAGATGCCTTATAAATATTATTAGAATTAAGAGGATGAAGAATATGAATGAATCTATAAATTCACTAAGAATTGCTTCCATGGGTTCAGGGTATTTTAGCCATTTTAAGTATGATGGCTGAAGTTTCAAAAAAACCATGTTTTTAAAAATTAAGTAAAAGTTACTAATAGTAGATACCCACGGGCATGCCCGCAGGTTTCTGCCCTTCGGATTAATAAACTCAAGGTGTAGAAGAAAATTTGCAATTTTAGAAGGAACAAAATAAAACAAAACGCAGACATTTAAGAAAACTGGCATTCTTTAGTTATCTATAGTGATGGGTAGAGCATCTTTCAGTACACTTTAATTAAGAAAAAGAGCTTCTAAACTAAGACCAAAAACGTATTTAGGGGAGGGCCTTGAATGATAAATCGGTCAAACTGATTAGAAATTGATTGGATGCGCTTGAGCAGCCAAAGACTATAGGTGTCCTGCCATGTGTGATGTATAATAGCATTCCCTATCGTTATCAATAATAATGCGTTACTGATAGAACAAAAGGGGAAGGCCCTCATGAATACAGCTTATTCGGCATGGCAACAAAAAAGTGTAGGGTAATTAAAAAAATTCCGACAAGTATGCGAGGAGAGAAAATGATGCCAAAACTAAAAGAGCTACGGAAACTTCTTGAGCAGAGTAGGGTAATTGTAGCTCCAGGGAACTGAATAATTGTTTATCTTAATATATACTGAACATACTGAAATTTAGTTCTCTTTCTTCGGGTTCTTGTCCAAAGTTATTAGCAAAAGATAGGCCAAAACACAGATGGTGACATGGTCTCTCACCCGTCCGATTTTAGTTAGATAGACTGGTCTCGGAAGTAAAGAGGCATTTTTGTTAAGGAGGTGGCAATAGATTATGTAATTAATAATTGATAGAAGATATTGTTCTGTTGTAGTCCAGTAAAAAGTCGTAGAGACAGATTTTTAGAAGAACTCAACGGAACCGGGAGACAATTAGCAATAATTAGAATTAGTCAAGGGGCTTGTTTTTCTTCCAAAGGGAGTAAATCAGTGGTGCTGAACGAAATGTCGCTGTATCAGTAGCTGCACTAGAAGGTTTCCAATATTAACTTTATAGTACCAAGGAGGTAATTTAGTTGAATAAAAATAATTTTAATTATATAACTTCAGTTTTTCCTGAAATATTAGATATTAGCGATAAGAATCTTCAAAAAAAAGTAGCTGAAGTATGGATGCGCTGTTTAGACCAAAGTACATTTTCAAAAATAGAAGATGTTCCAAATTTTCCTTCCAAAGATTATCCAGCACCAGGCCTTTCACACCCTGAAATGACAAAATTCACTTTAGTTAATCACGTTCGGAGCGTAATATATCTTACTAAAAATATTGCTAGTTGTATTAAAGTTTTTTACAATATAGAAACAAATTTAGATTATTTACTAGCGGGCGCAATAATTCATGATGCAGACAAAGTTCTATATTTTTCAGGCAATAAGGGGTCGTATCGTATTTCGGATTTAGGGAAAAATCTTCCACACGGGTTTATGGTTGGAAGTATTGCTTGGCAATTAGGATTAGATGAAGATATTATTAATATAGCTCTATGCCATGCAGGTAAATCTGCTATCTTTCCTCGAAAAATGGAAGGATTAATTTTGATTTATGCAGATTGTATGATGGCGGATACTCTTCGAAAGATATCTGGAGCTAAAGGGATTTTAGAATCTTATAAGAATTTTGGACCTTTGTTTACAACTCATATGTAGATTTTTTTAAATACATGTTTTGTTAAAATTATTAAGGCGCCCAATTTACAGACTTCGGGAAATCTTATTAGGTATAAAAAGTTTTTGGACAATTTTTCCGATAGCCGATTTAAGGATTTAATATTATTAAATTAAGGAGGAATAAAAAAATGTCATACCAAAAAGGGGTTAAGTCGATAATATTTGTTTTATTAATCTGTGTTTTTTTTATGTTTGTTTCTTTAACAAATGTCTATGCAGAAGCACCCAAAGCATTTAAACTAACTATAGGAGGAGGTCCTGTCGGAAGTGGTTTTTTCGTCGTGATGTCTGCATATGCTCGAATTTGGAATGAAAAAGTACCTGAAATAGATGCTAGTGTAGAAGGAACGGGTGGCGGAATTGATAATTTACATTTAGTACAGGAAGGGCAAATTGAAATTGGTGGTGGTATTTGTTCCGGTACATACATGGCCTTTCGTGGTATAGAGGATTTTGAAGAACAAGGACCATTTGATAATCTTCGTGGTATTAGCATGTTGTATGAGTGGCCCTTGCAAATTATTGTTCTGGAACGTAGCCCCATAGAAACCGTTTATGATCTTAAAGGAAAGCGTGTGGCCGTAGGAGTGCGGGGTGGTGGTGGTGAAACTGTTAGTAGGCAAACTTTAGGTAGCCTTGGTATTAGTTTTGATGATATACACCCAGTTTGGGCGGGATATGCTGAAACCATGGATGGTCTAAAATTAGGTAACATAGACGCAGCAATTTTTAACACGGGAGTCCCCACACCTGCTCTTTTAGAACTAGAGGCTACTCATAGATTTAGAGCTCTTCCTTTGTCTGATGAAGATATTAGTAAAATAACATCAGATTATCCTTACTATGTTCCTGGTATTATGAAAGGGGGTACTTATGTTACAATAAAAGAAGATGTCCCTACTATTTTTGGATTTCCAGTTCTTTATGCTCACAAAGATGTTCCTGATGATATAATTTATAAAGCTCTTAAGGGAATCTGGGATAATTTTAACATTATGGAAGACTCTCATGCATCTCAAATTGGTCTTACACCAGAAAGATGTTATGAGAATATAAAGCCAATTTTACCACTTCATCCAGGGGCAGAGCGATATTATAGAGAAATTGGGGTTATAGAATAAAAAACTAAACTTTCGGAAATAGAAAATCTTTAACGTTCCTTGTTATACTAGTTTTTAACATCCACGTTAAAGTCGTGGATCCTATACGGTAAGTTTTAGTTAAACCACAAGTTTCGTAAATTTTCCCTTTATTAGCCTGAAGGGCAGAAACCTGCGGGCATGCCCGCAGGTTTCTGCAAATAAATTATTTAAATTTACACACTGATTAGTAATAATTTTTTTATTACAATATCTCGGGTCAAGAACCAATAAACTCTGTATTATAAAGATTGGCAAATTCCGTCGCCAAAATTGGGATAAAAATAAAAGGATTTTAAGGAATATTTTTAATGAGACGTAAATTAAAAAATCCTTATAACTATATATTTATTAGCTGGGCTATAATAGGAGCATTATATCATATTTATGGAATGTACATTGGCGTTATTACTCCAATGATTCATAATGTTTTGCACGTGGGATTTGTTATGCCCTTAATTTTTCTTCTATATAATAAAAATGGGGCATCATCCAACGATTCAATACCGTGGTATGATTTTTGTGCAGCACTCCTTGGTGTTATAACAACAACATACGTTGTAATAAATTATTACGGCTTTTTATATCGCAGTATACATCCAACGCCTCTTGATTGTATTATGGGGACAATTCTTATTCTGCTAATATTGGAGGCGTCACGCCGAACAATGGGTATAGTTATACCTATTCTGGTTATTATATTTCTTTTTTATAATATGTTTGGTCATCTCCTCCCAGGAATATTGTGGCACCGCGAGTATGATTGGGGAAGAATTCTTGGGTATCAGTATATGGGGTTAGAAGGTATATTTGGCTTACCAGTTCGAGTAGCTAGTACTTTTGTATTTCTATTCATACTATTTGGTACTTTTTTATTAAAGTCTGGTGGTGGACAAATTTTAATCAATCTGGCCTATGGGATAGCAGGAAGGTGGCGTGGGGGTCCTGGAGGTGTTGCAGTTGCAAGTAGTGCCCTTTTTGGAACTATTTCTGGTAGTTCTATAGCAAATACAGCTACTACAGGGCAGTTTACCATCCCATTAATGATACGTTCAGGCTATACACCAAACTTTGCTGCTGCAACAGAGGCAGTTGCATCAGCAGGAGGAACTCTTATGCCCCCCATTATGGGAGCAGGAGCATTTATAATGGCTGAAACCCTAGGTATTAGATATTTTGTTATAGCAAAAGCAGCTATCGTACCAGCACTTTTGTTTTTTATTGGTCTTTATGTAGCTATAAACCTAGAAGCTGCAAAACTAGGACTCGTTGGTTTGCATAAAGAGGAACTCCCTGATGTTAAAAAAACTTTAAAGCAGGGGGTACATGTTTTTATTCCTTTATTATTGCTTATATTTTTAATAGCAAACTATTATCCAATCATTAGATCTGTTTTATATGCTATGATTGTTGGAATAATACTTTCACTTTTTCATAAAGAAACCAGAATAACTATTTTAGGCATAGTAGATATTTTAATCGAAACTATGAAAAATATATTACCAGTTTCGGCTGCTTGTATAGCTGCTGGAATCATTGTTGGATCTATAAGCCTTACTGGTTTGGGCTTGAAAGTGTCTTCTTCTATAATAGCAATATCAGGAGGGTCAATTATCGCTGCTCTTTTTTTTACTATGATTATCACTCTTATACTGGGGCTGGGCCTTATACCTACATCAGCATATATTGTCGGAGCTTCAGTAGTAGCTCCAGCACTAATGGATTTAGGAGTTGTTCCTTTACAAGCCCATCTTTTTATATTTTACTTTGCATGTTTGGGGGTGATAACACCTCCAGTATGTTTGGGGGCTTACGTGGCTGCAGGTATTGCTAAAACCTCACCATTTAAAGTCGGCTTAACTGCATTTTCATTAGGACTCGTAGCTTTCCTTGTACCTTTTCTTTTTATTGGTAATCCAGGGTTGCTTCTTGGTGGAATAACAGGAGCCCCCGCTTGGGTTATTGTAAAGTCAGTTATAACAGCAACTACAGGCACTATAGCATTGGCAATAGGTTTAAGAGGTTATCTTCTAAAACCTATGAATATTGTTGAGAGATTTATAATATCTATTAGTGGCATAAGTATGGTAGATCCACGTTTTTTTACAGATCTTATAGGTTTGTTCTTTATATTTGTAGTAGTTGTACACCATATTAAGACTTCTTTATCTTCTTCCTCCCCCTGAACATCAGGAGCTCACTCATGAAGTCCACCTCTTAAAGAAACCGGTGGGTAATAATATATATTAAAAAGAATAATCGATAAAAGGATCCATCGATTTTGAACCCATATTTTTTTCCTTTCTTTAATTGACAATTATGGATACAGCTGTTATCTATGACATTTTTATCACCTGCTGTGATATAAAAAGTGTATAACAAATAAGGTCTTAAGTTAAAAATAGCTTCAGCTTTAAAAATCAGCTTTAAAAAGAATTTTCTGGTTTGCATTAAATCTATTCATGATATTACCCCCTACTTTTTTTAAAAGTTGCTAGAGCTAAAAAGAATATTATTAAAATATTATAGGGTAAAAGGTAGATGGAGGTGAAATCGAGTTTAGATTAGAAAATAATTTGCTTAAGATAGAAACAAGGGTTTCAGAGTTTTCTGAAATACACTAGTTATTATATAAAGAGGGTGTAACTATGAACAAGAGAACAAAAACTGGGCAAAAAAAGCACGATGAGAGTGTTTTAAGAAGCGCTGAATGGTATAAAAAGCATGGTTTTATAACTAAAACTGATCTTCCAGGTTGGAATAAGCCTAAAAAAATAGGAGGATTTATTCCTGATTTAATTGCAAAAAAGGCAAAAAGGAAATTATTTTAGAAGTTGAAGCTAAAAATACAGACAAATCAGATACAGATCAACAAAAAGCATTTAAAGAATATTCTAAGAGAGAAAAGGAAAGAACTTTTAGAAAAAAGGTACCTTAATGCTTTACCTGCAATTACTTAATATGTTTATGTCGCCTTCTGTATAAAAGCACGCCATTTACTTAAAAATCATCCAAGATAATCTATATTTTATAATACTTTCCTTATTATCTATTGCGCCATTTTGGCGTCTTTTTTATTATAAATGTACAATAGAGAAAAGGTAGAGGATGTTTATTCTAAAAAGAAATAAGTTTTTTTATCGGGAGTAGATTTTAAAAGGACAGAATAATTTGACATTGGCATACCATAGTTATATTATAAGCAGTAGTAAGTAATAATTATTAATGGGGGTATAACTATGAATAACCAGTTGATTGCCTCTGAAGAGATTCCTTCTATTGAAATAGTAAACCATTGGGATCATGAAAAAGCCTGGAGCATTTTTAAATTTTTAGATGTTAATGAGGAAACCAGAAAAGATTATCAATACCGTATAGGCCATTTCCTTAATTTTATCAGTGATAAAGGATTGAACCAGAATAGTTTTTTAGAATATAAAAATTATTTAAAGCTCCGGACCGATTACACGGTGGCAACAAAAAACAAGTATTTGATTACCGCAAAAATCTTTCTAAAAGAATTGAACCGGAGAAGATTGTTACCGGTTGATATTACCCAAAATATAAAGTCATTCAGCCATTCTAAAAAACACAAAAAAGAAGGTCTAAACGATCGGGAAATCGAAAAATTAACCTTTGCCTTAAAGGAACTTCCCAACAGTCCTCACAATACCCGGATAAAAGCAATTATTAGCCTACTGGTATTGCAGGGATTAAGACAAGTAGAAATAACCTGCTTAGATGTAAAAGATATTGACCTTATAAGAAAGACAGCTTTAATCGAAGGTAAGGGTAGAGATGATAAAGAAATAATTTATCTGCACCCGGAAACAGTAAGACAGATTAAAAAGTATCTAAAGACAAACAATATAAAGGACGAAGCATTATTCGTTAGCAAAAGCAACAACAGCAGAAATGCCAGGATAACTACCAGGGGATTAAGATTGATCATAAAGAAAATATTGGGGGGATTGGAAATTAATAAGGGTGTTCATGGATTCAGGCATTACTTTACTACTACTTTGCTTAAAAATTATCAGGGTGATCTTTTAAGGGTTGTCCAGTATACCAGGCATAGAAGCTTGGAGATGTTACAAGTTTACAATGACAATATAGAGATGGAAAATGATTTGCCAAGATATTACAAAACTTTTAAGGGAGTAAAGTTTTAATAAGCAGTTTTTTGTTCTACTTCCCATAACCCTAATTACAGGAAGTAGAATTTGCAAAAATTTATAGGCTGTATGGATTTTAAATAATATCAAAAAATAATTAAGAAAAAGCGATGATCCAAAAAAAGTAGGTGAAAAAATGAAACAAAAAGCTACTGGAAAAAACAATATTTTAACCATAGGAGAATTAGCCGAGGTTTCCGGGACAAGACAAACTACACTTAAATATTATACTGAGCTTGGCATATTGCCTTTTAGCCAGGACGGGGAGAGATTAACCCGGAAATACAAAGAAGAACAGGCATTAGAACGCCTTGAAAAAATTAAGGAATTGAAGAAAAAAAGATTAACCATAAAAGAAATTATTGAGCATTTTAATATGCCTACTAAAGAAAGATAAAACATATAAGTTAATTATTGGAGTTAAATGATATGAAAACTAATTTTAAAACTAAACTATACGACCTGCTAAAAAAAGACTCTCGCCTTTGGGATGAAGAAAAAAAGGAACTCAACGAAAGTCTTTTGAAAGACTTGATTGATAAATTGGATGAAACGCTTATTGAGTTATTGCTTAGTGATGAAGAAACGAAAGAAAAGTTTTTTATAAAAGTTAAAGATGTTTTTGTTTTTAAGCAAAATGAGCTGAAGTTTTTTATTAATGAGAATAAGCTGGATAATTCATATACGCAATACCAAAACAAAATCGGGTTGCGGATTGGCAATAAACTTCTTTCTGAAAGAGACGAGGTTGTTTTGGATTGGCCTTTCAAGGACTGCATACTTGAAGGCGGAATGACCAAAGAAGATCAAAAAAGAAATGAGATTTTTTTTAATGAAATTTTGGCCAAAGATGAAATTGACCGATTAGAAGATCCAAAAGCATTGGTGGATTGGAAAAGATACACCGCCAAAGGTGAGGAAAAAATCAAAGAACTCAGACGAAATAAAGATGGCACCATCCGGGAAAACTTGATTATTAAAGGTAATAATTTACTTACCCTGCATAGCTTAAAAGAGCAGTTTGCGGGCAAAGTGAAACTAATTTACATTGATCCACCGTATAATATTGGCAAAGATGATTTTGGTTATAATGATAATTTCAATCACTCTACTTGGCTTACATTTATAAAAAACAGGCTCAAAATAGCATATGAGTTATTATCTCCTGATGGAGCTATCTTTGTACAAATAGATCATCATGAATTAGCATATCTTAATATACTTATGGATGAAGTTTTTGGTCTTGAGAATAAAGTTCAAATTATTTCCCTAAAGGTTTCAGCTGCATCTGGTTTTAAGGCAGTTAATCCTGGTCCTATTGATGTAACAGAATTTATTCTTTTTTATACAAAAAATAAAAATAAATTTGCATTTCAAAAAAATTATGTAGAAGCTAGTTATCATAAAAACTACAATCTATACCTGGAAAGGTCAGAAAAAATTGAAAAATGGAAATTAATATCGCTTAAAGAAAAAGTTATAAAAGAAAGCGGCTATAAAAGCGAAAGTGAAATGAAAGAAAAATATGGAAATATTGCTGATTTGGTTTTATCAAGATTGATATCAGATTTTGCATTTTCGAACCCGGAAAATGTTGTGAGTATACGAGACCTTCATAAACCATCAAAAAAAGTTAAGGAATTACAAGAATGTTCAAGAAAAAATAGAGATGAAATTATTCCATACAAAAAACGAGACGGTTCGTACACATATTTAATTAACGGAGGCGCACTTGCTTTTTATTCGAATAAAATAAAAGAAATTGATGGAGAATTAAAAGTTGTAGAATTACTTACAAATTATTGGAACCATATTTCATGGGCAGGAATAGCACGCGAGGGTGGTGTTCGTCTTAAGAATGGTAAAAAGCCCGAAAAGTTACTAAAGCAAATAATTGAAATTGTTGGAGTTAAAAACGACGATATTATTGTTGATTTTTTTCTTGGAAGTGGAACAACATGTGCTGTTGCTCATAAACTTAAAATACAGTATATCGGAATTGAACAATTAAATTATGAAAAAAATGATTCTGAAGTAAGACTTAAAAATGTTATTAATGGTGATCAGTCCGGTATTTCAAAATCTGTTGGGTGGCAAGGTGGCGGTGATTTTGTTTACATTGAACTTGCCAGGTGGAATGAGGAAGCAAAAGAAAAGATTTTGAAGGCAAAAAGTTTAACTGAATTGGAAAAGCTATTTGATGAGCTTTATGAACGATATTTCCTAAATTACAATGTAAAAACAAAAGAATTTAAGGAAAAAATATTAAAAGAGGAAGGGTTTAAAAAACTTAGTTTGGATGAGCAAAAGAATCTTTTTGTGGAAATGTTGGATATGAACCAAATGTATGTGAACTTTAGCGAGCGGGCAGATAAAAAATATAATCTTTCAGAAATAGATATTAAATTAAGTGAGGAGTTTTATTTAGCAAAATGAACTATCCAACCGATCAACCTTTTCTTTATTCTGTCGTTCGAGAAAAAGCCTATGAGTATGGAGTAATAAAACCAAAACTCCCCTCTTATATTTTAGAGAACTTGAAATATACTTTATGGACCTGGCAGGAAAAAGCACTTGAGCTTTTTTTAACAAATGAGGAATTAAGAAACAAAGAAAGTTCAGTTGAACCGAATCACCTTATGTTCAACATGGCTACCGGTACCGGCAAAACCATGCTCATGGCGGCTTTAATTTTGTATTATTACAAAAAAAGCTACCGGCATTTTATTTTCTTCGTCAATCAAAACAATATCGTTGATAAAACCGAAAATAATTTTATCAATAAAAATCACACTAAGTACCTTTTTCGCCAAAATATTGTAATTGACGATAAAATAATAAATATTCGAAAGGTGGAGACTTTCGACGATACAGGTGATATACAAATTAAATTTACTTCAATTCATAAACTTCATAATGTGGTTTATTTAGCAAAAGAAAATTCGGTTACGCTTGAAGACCTGCAGAAAAAGGATTTAGTGATGATTGGCGATGAAGCGCACCATCTCAATGCCTCAACGATAAGAAATGGACAAATAGAAATGGATTTACCGTTGGAATTAAAAGAAAACGCTAGCGAAAAAGATATTGAAAAAAGCTGGGAAAATACAGTAATAAATAAAATTTTGCTAAAAGGAAAAGATAAGCAAAACAGAGAAAATAAGAATGTATTATTAGAATTTACGGCAACAATTCCAAAAAATAAAGATGTAATAGAAAAATATCGTACTAAAACTATTTATAAGTTTGAACTGGTCGATTTTCTAAAAGCTGGCTATACCAAAGAAATAAATCTCGTTTCCACATCACTAATAAAGAAAGATAAAATTTTACTCGCTTTGCTTTTCAATTGGTATCGCCACCAAATTGCACTCAGAAACAATATTTCTAATTTTAAACCGGTAATGCTTTTTAGAAGCAAACTTATTGAAGAATCAAAAAAAGATTATGAAGAATTTTTATCGCTCATTACCGAATTAAAACCGGCCGATTTTGATTTTCTTAAAAATATTGAAAGGAATATTAAACAAGATCAATCAAGTTTATTTAAAGTTTATGAACAAGGTAAAAGCCGTGTTAAGCAAATGCTCCTGTATATTAAAGATGAAAAAATTGGTATTAGAGAGATTGTGGACTATATAAAAGATGAGTTTAGCGAAAGAAATTGCATTATAACCAACTCAAAAGATAACAAGGCAACCACCAAAGAAAAGACAACAGAGGAACAGGAACAATTGCTTAATAGTTTAGAAGATAAAAATAACCATATCCGCGCAATCTTTACGGTTAAACGATTGACGGAAGGATGGGATGTTTTAAACCTTTTTGACATAGTTCGTCTTTATGAAGGACGTGATGAAAGGCATCAAAACGGGCAGAGATTCGCAGGGCAAGCCACTGTACAAGAAATACAGCTTATCGGACGAGGTGTGCGCTATTGCCCATTTACTTATAATGAATATGAAAAAAATAAGAGAAAATTTGATAATAGTCTGGAAAATCCGCTTAGAGTACTGGAAGAGTTTTATTATCACAGCGATGATGATCATCGCTATCTTGATGAATTAAAACGCGAACTTAAAAATAAGGGATTTATTCAAGATAATCGCGAGATAAAAAAGTTTGCGCTTAAAGATGATTTTAAAGACACTCCTTTTTTTAAGGAAATAAAAATTTGGAAAAACGAAAAAATAGATAATCCGGAAAGAAGAAAACAAACACTCTCAGAGCTTGAAAAGGATTTTGTTTTTGAATACAAAACGAAAGAATTTGCAATGAAAGAACAGCAAATCGTTTTAGATAAAGAAAAAGATGAAGTTTTGGCAGAAAGCACCGTAAAAGAAAGCAAAACAATCAGTAAAAAATTAAAAGATTTTGAAAAGCATATTATTGTAAAAGCTATAAATAAAAAGGCAACAAAAGATTTATCACTTTTGCGTTTTGATAATTTACAGAACGAGTTAAGCATAAATAGTATTGACGAAATAATTGGAGATAATTTTATTGGCAACTTTAAGATAGATATAATCACTTCGAAAGATAAAACCGATTTAAGCGATATAAGCAATGATATAAAACTAGAATTGTTATTGGATTTTTTTGATGGATTTACGAGAAAGCTCAAGGAAATTTCCAATCCATCTCTGGGAACTGAGAAGTTTTCACCTTTTTCTTTTGAAGATTTATTTGGAGATATAAAAGAAAAAAGTGTGCTTACCGATCAAGAAAGTAAAAACTTAGAAGCTGAATTATTACAACATAAGTGGTATGTATTAAACGGTTTCAATGGAACAAGTGAAGAAAGAGAATTGATGGAATTTATGAAAAAAATAATCGGAAATTTGGAAGAGAAATATGACGAGGTATATTTACTCCGAAACGAGGAAGTGTATAAAATTTATGACTTTAAGCAGGGTCGCGGATTTGAACCGGACTTTTTACTATTTTTGAAAGGCAAAAAAGGTAATTTATATTATCAGATATTTATTGAATCAAAAGGCAGTCAATTTACTGACAAAGAAGGTGGATTTAAAGATAGCAAAGAAGGATGGAAAGAAGAATTTTTACAGCAAATTAAGAATAAATACAGCAACGGCGATTTATTAAAGGCTGAGAGCAAAAATTACAAATTAATCGGCCTCCCTTTGTTTAACAAGAGAGAGGAAAATACTTTTGCAAAAGTATTTCACGAACAATTATTGAAATAGTTATCTTAATTTTGGGGAAATAACTCCAGCTCCTTACTCCTTTGCCAAGATAGAAATAAATAGCATTGTTGACAAAAAACGTCAAATGGCAACTTTTTTGACGAGGCCGTTCAAAATATTGACCTATATTATATTTTAATTTATAATATGGGTAACATACCTGCCGCGCCTCTTAACAATGCGCACCCTGGCGGGTTTTTTCTTTTTTGACAATAGCTTAAGGATACTTATTATGAAAATAACTAAAACTTATATGGATAAATTAATATAAAATAAAGAATTTCGCGAGAAATTTGATAAGGAATATCAAAATCTTTGTATTGGGGAACAGGTTGCTAGAGCATAAAATAAAACAATATTAACGCAAGATACTCCGGTTAATCGAAAGAAGAACAATAAAACATTTTAAATATTGGACAGCATATAAAAAATTTACGTCCCCTACCCTGCCCCATACTATTCATTAAAGAAAATTCTAACTATTCAAAAAGGGACCCATTTTGATCCAAACCATTAAAAGTGTTTTTTAGAAAGAGTGATTAAGCAACAAGATTCATTAATATTAAGTCACTATCCATCAAAACTTAGCAGTGTCTCGAGTTTTTTAATTATTTCCAAGACCACAGCCTCAGGTACTTTATCACAGAATTCGGCACTTCTAATTTTCCAATCAAGGCTTTTTACCTGGTCTGATAAAACAACCCCTGCTACCTTTAATCCCGATGGAATAATGACTTCAAAAGGATATCCTTTTATTTGATTGGTTATCGGACACAATAAGGCTAGACCAACTTTACCATTATAAGATTTTGGCGACAGAACTATTGCAGGACGTCTTCCGGATTGTTCATGACCGGCTTGAGGCTGCATGTCTATCCAAACTATATCACCTCTATGCGGAATAAAGTTGCTCGCCATCACCAGATTTCTTTTCCAACCAGTGCTCCGGTATCAAATTCTCCGTGAAGATTATTTTTAGTGACGCCTTTTAAAAGTTTTTCGAGCGAATATTCTTTTTCGCCAATTGGCGTAATAATGATACTATCCCTATCGATAGATAAATCAACCAATTTATTTAGCTTCAGATTTGCATCTAATGCAAGTAATTTGGGAATTCGTAATGCCAGACTGTTACCCCATTTTTTAATCGTAGTCTGCATATAGCACCTTCCTTTCAAAAATGAACTATAAAATGTATCTACAATGATTATACATCTTCCATATGTAAATTTCAAGCGAAAGATCTCCCATATTTTACTCCAAAAGTGCATCCCTTCTTCTAAAAGAATAAGATATGCAAGTTAAGCTAGCTGCCCTGGTAACATATATTGCTGATCATGGCAGACTTTTTGATATAACAAAATTTAGAAAAGTGGACTCAAAAGATAATATATTTGAGTTTAAACCCGCAGACCATCGTTTCTTTAGCTTCTTCTATAAAGGCAAGAAGATAATTATTACTAATGCTTATATGAAAAAGTCTCAGAAAGTAAGTAAAAGAGATTTAGAGAAAGCCAAGAATATGAAAAAAACTTACGCCGCTAGATTAAAAAGGGGGATTTATTATGAGGAAGACTAAAACTTATATGGATAAATTAATGATCAATAAAGAATTCCGTGAGAGATTTGACGAAGAATATCAAAATATTTGTATTGGAGAACAAATTGCCGGAATCCGTCATCGAGCAAATTTAACACAAGATGCTCTGGCCAAACGAACACATACTACCAAATCAGCTATCTCGCGCTATGAGAATTCTGATTATAAAAGTTATAGCATGCCTCTTTTAAATAGAATAGCAGAAGCTTGCGGGACAGTTTTGAAAATTGATTTTGTGACTAAATGGAACAAAAAAAAGTTAAAGAGTTGAAAATATAAGGGGGTCTTCACAACTTCACAAAATAGAAAGCTTCGACAGCGGAAATTTTGATGAATAGAAGCAAAGCTTAGATTTTAACTTAACTAAAAAGCCATAAGCCAGACTTGGTTTGGATTGCTATGGAATTTTTTCCAATGTAATTGTATTCTAAGTCTGGCTTTACTTTTTACAATAATTTTAATTTGGGGATATATTATTCAACATCAGAATATGAAAGATGCTCTTCAACAATCCTATTGCAATATCGCTTTTGGTAGTGAAGTATTTATAGGATCAAGCATTTTACTTCACTTTCTTTAGCTGAGATGGGCCAGCTTTTCAAGATGGATTACTCGGCTGTTTCTCAAGCTGCTAAAAGATTCGAACAAGAAAGTAAAGTCAATCATAAAATAGGCGAGATTAAGCAAAAGATAATGGCAGCATTGGAAGAGAATTAAATGTCAAATGTTGAGACTTTACCTATAAATTTTCGTTTATTAAACTTGCCCTGAATGATAACTCTGCAATAACTGCAAATGAAAACTTCCAACCAATAATAAAAAAACCTAAAATATTCAAAAAAAAAGAGGATTTTTTAATATTTTAATGAATATTAATATTAAGGTGAGTGTTTAGAAAAATTAAAGGTTTGAAAAAAATATATTTCCGATTTAAATAAGCAAAAAGATAAAAAGGAAATTGATATATAAATATTGGTAAAAAATCTAATACATGTTATAATTAAAAAAATTTGGAGGAAATAAAAAGTGAGCAAGAAAACTGAAATTTATAAAAATGCTCCACTCATTGAAACAGTTTTTGAGATTAGATTTCCAGCAGAATTGGCGATCGAATGCAATAGGGATAAATTATATGAAGAAATAAGAAATATTTATTCTAAAATTTTGATTCCTACGGCAGTCCCAGGTAAGGCTACTGCTTTTGAACCTTATAGATTTGAAAGTGTTGATGGGAATAATGGTATTATGCTCTCTATTGACAAATTAGCTTTTTATTGCAAAAAATATGATGGTTTTAATTCTTTTAAAACAGAGACAATGCGATTATTTTCTATTTTTGAAGAATTATTTAAAATCCAAAAACTTCGAAGAGCTGGATTAAGATATATAAACATTATTCCTTTTATTAGGGAAAATGATATCATTCCTATAGAAAATTATTTAAATATTAAGATAGTTCTTTCAAATTCTATAACGACTGATTTTAAAAATCTAAGTTTAATATTTGTATCTCAAACTAAAGAAGGTAACAGTTTAACTACTCGAATAGAACCGGCTATTTCCAATGATAAAAAACAAGAGGGTATCATATTGGATTTTGATTATGCCCAAGAAGGAGATTTGTATTTTTCGCAGATAGATAAATATCTTGAAGAAAGCCATACTAATACTAAACATTTATTTGAACAATTAATTACTGATAATTATAAAAAAGTGATGCGAGGGGAGGTAATTTAATGCCTGCTACTTTAACCGAAGAAACTTATGACTTAATAAAAGAAAGAAGAAGATATTTGCCAAGTAATTATAGAAGTACTTTAGTTACTGAGATCGGAACAACTTGCATTATTGATTGGCAACAAGTTTTTAAAAACAAAAAAACAATATATATTTATAGGTTATTTAAAGAAAATAAAAGATATCTTACAAATAAGCCAATAGCTGTAAAAATATACCAAGATGAAGGTTTATTTTTTACAGAGAATGAAAATCTTAATGTTTGCGGTACAGGAGAAACTTCCCAAGAAGCATTAGCAGATTTGTATTTACATATTTTACATTTTTATAACTATTATCGAGAAATTAATGAAGAACAACTTACAGAAAATGCCATAAAATTGAAAAAATTTTATCATGATTTGCTTATTGAGGAGAAGTAATGCAGGTTGACAAAAGAAAAATAGAATCAAGTCTTATTAAAAAGGGATTTATTAGAGATGAAGCCACTCACCATACATATTTTTACCATGAATACAATGGAAAAAGAACCGGAATTTCTACCTATACTTCTCATGGATATAAAATTAAAACTTATCTGAATCCTCTTTTAAGTATGATGAAAAGACAATTAAAATTAGATAATCTGTATCAAATTGTAGATTTATTCAAATGCCCCATGTCCGAAGAAAAATATAACCAGATTTTAAAAGAAAAAGGTCTGT
>Ga0209979_1001984_pt1 | contig 20649 bp, 16 predicted proteins | sample AnhtaG_FD_183114 | JGI IMG/M metagenome (GOLD analysis project Ga0209979, IMG submission 183114) | Deep subsurface microbial communities from Anholt, Denmark to uncover new lineages of life (NeLLi) - Anholt_01485 metaG (SPAdes) (version 2) | ecosystem: Environmental > Aquatic > Marine > Oceanic...
GCATTATCCCAACAATTCCCTTTGCGACTCATAGAACATAGGATACCTTTTTTACCCAGCAATACCTGGTAGCAGTAGCTAGCGTATTGACTGCCCCGGTCTGAATGCAGGAGCAAACCCCAAGAGGGCTTTCTCTGCTTGATGGCCATATGTAAGGCCTCTGACACTAAGTCTTGTGTTATCCGATTTTTCATTGACCATCCCACGATTTTGCGGGAATACAGGTCCATAATGGTGGATAGGTAAAGCCAGCCTTCCTGGGTATAGATGTAAGTGATATCGGCCACCCAGAACTGATTGAGCTTATTCACCCTAAAGTTGCGATTTAGATGGTTTGCTGCCACCGGCAGTGAGTGCTTAGAGTCGGTAGTAGCTCGGTATTTCTTTTTGGCAATAGCCTGAATTCCTGTTTCTTTCATTAATCTTTCCACCCGCTTTTTACTCACCTGATAACCCTCTCTTAAAAGTGTCTGATGGATTCGGGGACTCCCATAGGTCTTTCGACTATTGTGATATATTACAATTATTTCTTGTTTTAGATCCATATCTTCTACCTTTCTCTTATTGTTAGGATATTTAATCCACTGGTAATACCCAGACCGGGAAACCTTTAGCGCCTGGCACATCTTCGTGACACTGAACCTATCAGCGTGTTCCCGAATAAACCGGAATGAATCTACGGTTTTTTTGTGAAGATGGCCAAAGCTTTTTTTAATATATCTCGTTCCTGCCTGACATCATAAAGCTCTTTCTTTAACCTTTTGATCTCCTCTTCTTGCGGAGTGATTCTTTGCTTGCCATTTCCGGGGAAGGCCAGTTCTCCGTTTTTCCGATATTGGACCCGCCATCTATTCAGATTACTATGGGCAATCCCCAGGTCCTGGGCTACTTCTACTACTGTTTTTTCTGATGTCAGACTGTGCTGGACTGCATCTTTCTTAAATTCTTCACTATAGTTTCTTCGATTTCCTTCCACATCTTCTAAACCTCCTTTAATTTAATTATAGCTCTTAACCTGGTGTCCAGTAAAGCGGGGGAGGTTCAATATCCGGCCAAGGTTAAAGAGAACAACCTCAAGACTTCTATCAAGGATAGATTTAGTAAGACCAAGAGACCCAAAGGTGACCCCGAATCTCGTCTTAGTATCATGGTCCATTTTCCTAAGCCCTTTCAGAAAGAGATTAAATACTTCTGGGGTTACCGTAATTTTGTTCTCTCTGATGTCTTATTGGAATTACCTATTCTAGAAGAAACCAAGCCAGCCAACGTAGTAGACAGTAAGGTTATTATCCCCCAGCTTCGATTTGCTAAAGCTAGGTTCTACCTTAATATCTGTGGGGTAATCGCAGATGCTGGCCTTGATTCGGTAAAAGTTCTTAACTTTATTATTTGTGACCTTAAGGCTACACCCTATATTGCTCGAAATCTAAGAAGGGAAAAAGACCTTAAAGTCTCCCCAAGCGGTAACCGCATCTGCCTAGCCGGATTTGAGATGTTATATTGGGGTAAGTACAAAGAAGGAGGAAGAACCAGACTCAAGTTTGTTTGCCCCATTATCCATTCTAAAAAGTTTAGAAAAGAACATCCCTTCTGTCCCTGGATGCATCCCCAGTTTACCAAAGGCACAGGTTGTTTTGCTTACACTCAGGTACTTAGCGAAGATATCCGCAAACAGATTGCCTATGGCACTCCGAAATTCAAGAAAGTTTATAACTTGCGCAGTGGGAGTGAAAGGATATTTTCCAGGCTACTTGATCTTTGCATGCAGAATCCGAGTGTCAGAGGACTTCGGGCTGTCTCTAATCACTGTACTATCGCCCATATTACCGTTCTTCTTACAGCCTTGACTGCTGCTAAGACAGGTAACAAAGATAAGATTCGCTTTGTAAAATCTTTCCTTCCTAATATTTAATTCTCAAAGAGCGAGTTTTCTGAAAGCCTATATAATTTTTATAAAATTAACCAATTGAAAAGAAATTAATTTTTACTTTCAACGAAAAACCTAAATTACATTTTCAGTCCTAAATATTATCTGATCTTGTAATTTTTTATCTAAAGAAATAAATTGTGCACTGTAACCAGCAACTTTAACTATTAGATCTTTATATTCCTCAGGTTTTCTTTGAGCTTCTTTTAGCTTCTCAGCAGAAACAATATTAAACTGTACCTGCCATCCTTTAAAATCAGTAAGATAGGTTCTAATTAAAGCAGCTAATTTACTTGCTCCTTCCCCTTTTACTGCAGTAGGATGAAACTTTACGTTTAAAATGGTACCATTAAGATATAAAGAATGATCAATTTTGCCTACCGATTTTAACATAGACGTAACCCCATTAACATCTGTCCCAGCTTGGGGTGAGATGTTATCTGCCAAGGGCTCCCCTGCTTTTCTTCCATCAGGAGTTGCTCCTACGGCTTCACCTGCGGGAACATTGCCAGTAATTGTTTGAATAGATACTCCATAGGTTCCGCCTCTCCAGGGGGGATCATATTTTCTAATTTCACGAACAAAACTTTCACCTACTTCTTTCGTTATTAAATCAACATAATCATCATCATTCCCATACTTTGGAGCCTTCAATAACATTTTCCTAATTTCTTCACCTATTGGACCCTCAAAATTTGTCAATAACGATTCTTTTAATTCTTTACCAGAAATCCTCTTTTCTTCAAAAACAAGTTTCTTAATAGCAGCAAGGGAGTTAGCCACATTAGGGATACCATACAAATTAATTAATGTATTATTCGAGTTTGGCCCCCCACCTTCAGTCATGTCTTTGCCTATTTCTATTCTATAATCAAGTAAAGCAGAAGTATAAGGCGTTGGGTTTAGATCAGCAAAAGCTTGGGCAATAACATCTGCACAAAGAGGAATAAATTGGACATAATATCTAAGTTGCTTCTTATAAGCTTCTATTACTTCATCAAATGATTCGAAGGTAACCAAATCTTTATCATCTGGATATAGGCAAATATTAGTCTTTGGATCTCTTCCTCCATTTAGAGTTAATTCAAGCAGTTTGGTAAGATTGATATAAGTAACACCTCCTCCTGTATGTGGTAAAGTTTTACCAGGTATCACTGGTTCAGAACAAGCCACCATTGCATAATTTCTGGCTTCATCAAGAGGTATTTTTACATTTAAAAGGGCAGGAATAATTGCTTCATCACTAAAAAAGGAAGGTAATCCTCCTCCATGTTTTATAAGTGCTTCAATACCTTTTAATAAAAAATCATCAGGTATTCCGCTATGTACTCTAATAATCACCACCGGTTCTGGTATTTTTAAGCTAGCAGTAATCTCCAGAATTAAATAACTTAATTCATTAGTAACATCCCTACCACTAGAATCTTGACCTCCTATAGTGATTGCTTGAAAAGTTGGACGGCCACCTAAGTGTTGTGTTTCAGACCAAGGTCTTAGTTTTTTAATCTCACCTACTTTGATAAAGAAACACCCTATTAATTCAAGCGCTTCTTCTTTAGATAATATTCCTTCTTTGGTGTCCTTTTCATAGTAAGGATAAAGAAATTGATCTAATCTGCCAATAGCTTGAGAATGAGCATTACTGTCTATCCAAAGCAACAAATGAGTAAACCAGGTAAGTTGTAAAGCCTCAAAGAATGTCCGAGGTGGGTTTTCTGCTATCCAACTACAGGTGTTACTAATTTTTTCCAATTCTTTCTTTCTATCTGGACTTTTCTCTTTTAGGGCAAGTTTTTGGGCAAGTTTTTCATAACGTCTAATAAAATCGATAACTGCTTTATAACAAATAATTATAGCTTTTAGAAAGAGACTTTTATTAACTGCATCCTTATCCCGAAAGTCTACCTTAGACAAGGCTTCTTTCGCTTTATTAATAATTCCTTTAAATCCTATTTTAAGTGGTTTTTCGTGACCGGGTTCTAAATGACCATCTCCATCAGCTCTTTTAGAACCTGCATGAATAATTTGATTTAAATCAAAAGCGATAGGATCCCAAGCCTTTTTTAATTCTTCTGGCAATATTAAGGAAGCGAGTTCAACCACCTTATCTTCCCGTGCTTTACCTTTCCAATATTTGATTATCTTTTTTAGCTCCTTCTTTATCTCTTCAGTTACTATAAACTTATCAAAAGGCCTTTTCTCGAATTCATTTAATTCTCTTTCAATAAAAGTAACTCCAAATTCTGGATATATAGGAGCAGTCATAGGCTTACTAGTTAAATTACCAACAAGGAACTCTTTGGGTTGGATATAAATCTTCATCTCCTTTAAAACTTTCTCAAAGGCTTTAGCTACCCTAATAATTTGAGGTAGGCTTTCTGTTTCTTTGTAACTTTTTGTAACTAATTTAGCTCTATCTATACAAATTTCTGGACTCTCAAATATTGATTCTTTTAAAATCTCCCATCGTGTAAAATATAATTTATCTTCAGAAAACATAATCTTTTGTTCCTCCTTTCATTTAGAAAACGCTCTTAACCTCTTTCAGTTAAATTCTAAAAATATAACAATTATAAAATGCTTCTCTTTAAAATATTGTTTTAGGGAAAATATTTATATTATTATATTTTTTTCAATATTTCAACAGCCATTTCTACTCCTAACCTTGGACTTGTTAAAACGGGTACAGGAGTTTCACCCAATTCATTAATCAAGGGCACCATGCTGCCCTGAGCACAAACAATCACATCTACTTTTTCGGTAAGCTCCTTAATACCTTCGATAACCATTTTATTGTGAGTTTTTATATCTCCACTCCTCAGTAAATCAAAAGCACCTTCGCATAATTTTTCGGTAATCTGAACCTCTTTCTTTAGCTTCTCAGCAGTTCTTTTTATTAAACGAACGGTTGGGCCCAATGTTGTTTGCAAAGTAGCAATAACTCCGATCTTTTTACCTGTTTTGCATGCTACTTCTGCCATCTTTTCATCTACTTTTATCAACGGGACATCAACCAGTTCTGCTGCAATATCGGCAGCTTCTCCTACTGAAGAACATTGATTAAAGATAAGATCAGCCCCTGCTACCTCTGCCTGTAGGGCATAAGCGCAAATTCTTTTTTTAACAGCAGTTGTAACACCACCATTGTCCAATACCTCTGCAAGCAGACTATCATCAATAATATTTCTGACACAAACATCAGGAGCCAATTCAGCAAATAAATTGTTTAAATCCTTCACAGAAACATTACTTGTATGAATTATAACCACCTTTTTTTGCTTATTCTCCTTAACCATTTTTATTATTCTCCCCCACTTTTTTTAATTTATTTATTTATAAAACCAACTCAGTTCCTTCATCATGTTTTCAAAATAATCAATCTCTTCTTTATTATTCTCTTTTCTGCAGATTATCTCTAAGCCGACAATTAACTCAGATCCTCCATATATTTCTTTTATTGCTTCAAGAATATTTTTTAATTCTACTACACTAATCTCTCCACCCTCAATTCCAAATTCAGGGTGTTTGTCACCATATAAATTTGAAGTTTTATCCTTGACAATACAATTAGCCAAATGGATATGATTACAATAAGGGAATGCTTTTTTAATAGAATCAAGTGGTTCCTCATCTAGTTGTCTTAGATGACTTATATCCATGGTTAAACCAAAATTTTTGTATTTTTCTCTTATCTCCCGAACCAGTTTAATTGCCAAGTCAGTATTTCCAATTAACGAAAAAGAATCAACTCTTGTATCTCCCGGTTCTAAGGTAAGATTTAATTTGTAATCTTTGGCTGATACATCTATATATTTTAAAAGTTCTTCAAGTGATTTTTTAAGATGTTCATAAGCAATTTCATCTTCCCCATTATCCGGGCATCTTCCGCTATTTAATAATAAGCTGTTTGCACCATAAAAATAGGCATCATCGATACATTTTTTCATTTCTTGAACTGATTCTTCTCTCAGCTCTTTATTCTGACAAGATAAATTTAAATTTTTCTGTTTGGCAGCCATCGCTCCAAGGTAGATACTCTTTATATCATGACTAATCAAATATTCCTTAATTGTCTTTCTATCATTTCCTTTATAATAAAACTCGATAGAACAAATATCGTAATTCTTTAGAGTCTTTATTGCATTTAAAAAATGCTGCGCATTCTCCATTGAACTTGGGAAAAATGCCGGCAGTACAATAGATTTTTTAAACACTTTTTCGCTCCTTTATTTTCTATTCAACATTAATGATAAGTTTTCCACAATTTCCTTCTTTGGCCATTAAGATGGCTTTTTCTACTTCATCCAGGCTAAATTCATGAGTTAATACTTTTTCAATATTTAACTTTCCTGATTTAATTAAACTCTCCGTCTGGTACCAGCTGTTGAACATTTCTCTACCGGTAATACCGTAAATGATTGCCTCCTTATAGATCACATTATTAACCAAATCCAGGGGTACCTCTTGAGGGTGAAGTCCTATTAGTGATATCCGCCCTCCTTTTCCCAAAACATCAAATCCGGTCTTTGTGCCCTGTACCGAGCCGCTTAATTCTATCACTACATCAGCCCCTCTACCATCGGTTTGCTCGCTTACAATATTAACTACATTGTCTTTTTTAGGATTTAACGTCACGATATTGTCTCCCATCTTAGTCGCCAATTTTAACCTATATTCATTTAAATCCACCACAAATATCTGCTTAGCTCCTGATATATTTGCAACATTTGCTGCAAATAGTCCTATAGGCCCAGCACCGATGATGACTGTGGAAAGACCCGCAATCTTATCCCTTAAAACGCCATGAACGGCAATGCCAAAGGGCTCGTAAATGGCTCCTATGTCCGGAGGAGTATTTGGAAGTAACTTCCAAGCACAAATTTCTGGTATTTTTGTATATTCTGAAAAAACACCATCGGTATGTACTCCTAATATTTTCATATCCTTACATATATGCTGCTTTCCTGTTCTGCATAACATACATTTACCACAAGGTATATGCGTTTCTCCGGCTATTAAATCACCGGTTTTAACCAAAGTTACATTTGACCCAACTTCAACAACTTCCCCACAAAATTCATGACCAATTATCATAGGATTCTTAGCATTTACGTTTTCACACCAATTATTCCAATCGAATAGATGGATATCCGTACCGCAAATTGCTGCTTTTTTAACTTTTACCAATACTTCATTAGCAGCTATTTCTGGTATAGGTATATCTACTATTTTAATTCCAGTTTCCCGATTAGCTTTATATACAGCTTTCATAAACTACTATCCTCCTAATATAGAATTTATTTAACTGGAAAAATCTATAGCCATTTTAATAGCTTCTACCATACTCTCTTCATTAGCTCTGCCTTCTCCAGCTTTACCAAAAGCGACTCCGTGATCAACCGAAGTTCGAATAATCGGTAATCCTACTGTAATATTTACTCCACTCATAGTTGACCATTTATTAGTCGACTTGTTATACTTAAATCCAATAACCTTCATAGGTATATGCCCTTGGTCATGATGCATTACTACTGCAATATTATATTGTCCACCTATAACCTTAGAAAAAATTGTATCTGGAGGAACAGGCCCATCAGCAATTATTCCTTCTTTTTTAGCTTGATTTATTGCAGGAATTATCTCTTCAATTTCTTCTTTACCAAAAAGTCCTCCCTCTCCAGCATGAGGATTTAATCCAGCTACTCCAATTTTTGGATTTTTAATTCCTAAATCTTTCAATGCTTTATCCGCCAAACGAATAACCGTCAAAACTCTCTCCTTTTTTACTAAATCACATGCCTGATGTAAGGAAACATGTGTAGAAACATGAATTACCCTTAAATTTTTGTCTGCTAACATCATGGCATAATTCTTTGTTTTAGTACGAGATGCAAATATCTCAGTATGGCCAGCGTAAGGTGAGCCAGCAGCCTTAATAGCTTCTTTATGAATAGGTCCAGTTACTACCGCATCTACTAAACCTTTCATAGCTAAATCAATCCCCTTATAAATATAATCCAATGATGCCTGGCCTGCTTTAGCGCTTACTTTTCCATAATTAAATTCATCGAGTTTTATATTGTCCAAATCTATAAGATCTATTATTCCGAATTCTCCTTTTATCTCTTCTGTATTTTTAATAACGCTCAACTTTAAATTTGAAGGAATAAATTTTAGTGTATCATCTATAACACATTTACTTCCAATAACTATTGGTCTTGATTTTTTATAAATCTCTTTTTTACTTAAAGCTTTAACTATAATCTCTGCTCCTATACCTGCTGGATCTCCCATAGTAATACCAATAATTGGCTTTTTCATTGTAAAATATAATCTAGTCCACTATCAATGAATAATGAACCCTTCCTCCATTCTTAATAGTTTTTTAATTTATTAATTAAATTATATAAGGCATCTTCTTTACCAAATCCCCCTGCTTTAGTTACAATGTTTAAATTATAATTTTTATAATTAGCGATAGCCAAAGGAATGCCTGGTAAAAGTTCGCCTAAAATATTCATATTATATATATTTAACTCTTTACAAACTCCTAAGGCTACATCTCCACCAGTTAAAATTAAATTCCTTACATAAATATTTTTTATTATTTTAGAAGTAAGTTCTCCAAGAAAAGTTTTAATCTTGATCTCTAATTCTCTAAAACCAATATTGTATTTCAACATCAGCTTTTTATTTATTAATTTCTCTTCATTATAAATGGCATCAGTATGTATTACTAAATCGTGATTACCTTTTATAGCCTTAATACATTCAGCAGCATAATTATCTAAGATTCTGTCTTTATTAGAAAAAACCTGTTCTAAATCTATTTTTAATTCAGTAAAATTTAACCTATTTTTAAGATAATTTACTTGATCTTCCATTATAGAATTTCGCGAACCCGCAACTACTACAATTGGAACTTTATTATTTTCAATCTTTATTTTGAGATCTTCATTCTTATTATTTATATTAGGAAAATGATTGGCTAAGCCTGCGGATCCCGAAAATAAAACTGGCCTATCAAGCTTTAAGCTGCTTGCAAATATATCCTTTAAATGTTCCTCGTTAGTAGAATCAATAACTATTATTTTATTTCCTTTTTGATATAATTCATTTATTTTTGATAAAATAGTTTTTTGCCCTTTAGCAACATCTTTTAAGTCAATCTGCCCAACAGGAAAATCAGTCTGCTTTTTTAATAAAAAGGGAATAAAAGAATTTTCTACCTGCGTTGAATTGTCGCAAGAATACTCACTCAAACTTAAAGGTTTCTGGTCGACAACTAAATAACCACCTATAGTTATTCTTTGGTAAGACGGATAACTTGGGCTAAAAATACAGATATCTCTATTTAAAATTATCATTATTTCTTCGATCTCATTACCCATATTACCTCTTAGAGTTGAATCTACCTTTTTATATACTACATCTTTTTTATTTATATTTATTTTTTCTAAGATACTTTTTAATCTCTTTCTGGCTGTTTTACTTTCTAATTCGCGAGTTTCAGTATCCATTACAAAAACATCTAAATTATCAGGAATAATTATTGTTGATTGTTCATCCAATACTGATACTATTGTGTTGTAACCCTTTTTTGTAAATTGCACTCCAGTATCATTTGCACCAGTTAGATCATCTGCTATTACGTAAATCATCCATCATACCTCGGTAATATAGTTTCAATTTTATTAGAAATAACATTAAATTACCTCTCAATTTATAATAGAAGCAATTCTCATGCCAAGTTTATTTCTACACAAGTGATTATCTTTAATTCCTATAGAATTTAAAGCAATTTTTAAATAATAAAAATTATATCCTCAAATAATAAATTTATTTTTAAAATATGAAAGTTTCACTATGGAACTGCTAAATAAATAAAAAATACTATTTAACCTTTATCTAATAAGCAAAAAATCCGCTATGTTTCATTATGTTATAGTTACATTATGAAACTGCGGACTTTAACATTCCCTTTAAATTATATTTATTTACTTTCCCTTATTACTTATTATTCATTTTTCGCCATAAAGTTGTACGGCTAATGCCTAATCTTCTTGCTGCGGCAGCTTTATTCCCTTTTTCTTCATTTATAATTTCTTTGATGATATTTTTTTCAATATTTTCTAAATTACCGCTTAATGGATAATTTATATTATCTTGCTTTTGGTAATTATCTATCACACCACCTCCATACTGCAACTTCATAATTTCTTTTACTAAATTGGTCATAATAAAATTTTTATCAGTTCTAACTACTAATCTTTCTATAATGTTTTCTAACTGTCTAATATTGCCAGGCCAATCATAATTTTCTAATATTTGCATTCCTTCTTCAGAAATACCTTCTACAATCTTTTTAAACTTATATCCATACTTTTTAATAAAAAAATTAACCAATAAAGATATATCTTCTTTCCTTTCTCGCAAAGAAGGAATCTCTAAATTTAAAACGTTAATTCGGTAATATAAATCATCTCTAAACTTATTTTTCTTAACTAATTGAATAAGTTTCTTATTGGTAGAAGCAATAATTCTAACATCAACTGGTATTACTTTATCATCTCCTAATCTCCTAACTTTATGTTCTTGAAGAACTCGTAGTAATCGAGCTTGGATATTTTGAGAAATTTCTCCTATCTCATCGAGAAAAATAGTTCCTTCGTGTGCTTGTTCAAAAAGACCCATTTTACCTTCTTTTTTAGCCCCGGTAAAAGCTCCTCCCACATAACCAAAAAGTTCACTTTCAAGAAGGCTTTCTGGAAGCGCAGCACAATTAAAAGCTACAAAAGACTTGTTTCTTCTTGGGCTATAATTATGTATTGCTTGTGCAAAAAGTTCTTTCCCTGTTCCTGTTTCGCCATAAAGTAAAACAGGTGAGTCAATTTGTGCGTAATTTTTTGCTTCCTCCTTTAAATTTCTGAATATTTGACTTTGGCCAATAATATCACTAAAAGTATTTTCTGCAACATTTCCTTTTAAATACAATTTTTCTCTTATTTTTTGTTCTATCTTTTGTACTTGTGAAACCTTCTGGAAAGTAACTACAGTCCTAACTATTTCATTATTAATTTTAATCGGAATAATATTTGCTACAATTTTTATATCCCCAACCGTCCATATTTTACCTTCTATCTTTTGGCCTATTTTTGTAATCTTAGAAAAATTAAATTCTGGAAAAATTTTATTTATATTTTCCCCTATTATCTTATAAGCTTCTCTTTCAAAAATCTTCACTGCCTGAGGGTTAAAAGTATCGATTACACCCTTTTGGTCTACAGTAATTATTCCCTCATAGGCAAAATCAATAATACTTTTTATCCTCTTAGTTTTTTCTAACTCCCTCTTTCTAACTTCCGCTACTCTTTCAGCTTCCAAGATTGATTGCATTAAAGCTTCTTTACCTGATTTAATTAGAAGAGCATTTATACCAAGTTGTTTAGCCACCTTTACAGAAATGTTATCTCCTACTACCCAATTATAGCCCTGCATTTTTATTTCTTTTAGTTTTTTTTCTATATAAAGGGGATGTTCATACCAATTCTCATTCAAAGTTAAAATTTCAATATCAATATTCATAATATCTCCCAAACCTTTTATACCATATGTAAACGGGTAAAAGCCTACAACGGCAACTTTATTAGTTTCCTTTCTAGCTTGGTGAAGAACTCGAATTAAATCAAATCCACTAACCTGAACTTCAACAACAGGAAGATCCGTTACTTTTTTCTTAATGGCAATTGCTGTTCCACCTCTACTTATTACAACATCAATCGCCCCCTGCTCTTCTAATTCAACTGCTTGACGAGCGCCCTCTTCAAGATCTCCGATTTTTATTATTATATTTTTGTTATATTCTTGACAAATTTCTGAGAATAATTCTCCCATTTTTTTGTAAGGAGCAATAAATGCTATTAAATAAGACATCAATGTCAACCTCTTATTACTAAAATTTTTATGTAATAAAATTAAAACTATGGTTTTAACAATAAACGTAATCTAAATATTTTTTAAATGAGAATATTTCCCAAATTTTTTTAAATAAGGAATTAATCCCTCGCTTTTTAAAATATTTAAAAGCTGAGGTGGAAATTTTTCGATTGATAAGGTTTTTTCGGAGGTACCCAAAACGATTAATCCCTCTTTAAGATTTAACTGGATTAAACTTCCTTGTTGCACTTCTTTAACTATACCAGAACATTTCACTGCGGGCAAACCCACATTTAGAGCATTTCGATAAAAAATGCGCCCAAAGGATTCAGCCACCACTGCTTTAATTCCGGCACACAAAATAGCCCGGGGGGCATGTTCTCTGCTGGAACCACAACCAAAATTTTTCCCTCCGACTATTATCCAATCCTCTCCTTTTATCTTATTATAAAAATCCGGGATAGCATCTTGCATGGCATAAATAGCCATCTCCTCGGGAGAAGTAAGATAAAGATATCTGCCCGGATAAATCTGGTCTGTATCAATATCATTTCCTACTTTAAAAACTTTTCCCTTTATTATGGATTCAAACATATAAAATGTTCCCTTTCTTGATGGATTATAAAAATTCTCGAGGATCAGTTATTACTCCTTTTATTGCCGAGGCAGCTGCGGTAGCCGGAGAAGATAAAAATATTTTTGCTTCTGTACTGCCCATCCTTCCAGGAAAATTTCTGCTAGAAGTAGAAATGCAATTTTCTCCTGGAGCTAAAACTCCTTCATGAGCACCTAAACAAGGACCACAAGAAGGAGTAGCCAAAGTTGCCCCTGAATCTAACAGGATTTGAATATAACCCAAATCAATACATTTTTTTAATATTTGGCTGGAAGCGGGTATAACAAGTAATCTTACCCAGGGAGGTATTTTCTTTCCCTTTAAAATTTCTGCAGCTGTTTTTATATCGTTAATTCTCCCTCCTGTGCAAGTCCCAATTAACGCTTGATGAATTGGTTTTCCTGCTACTTGAGAAACTGGGACTACGTTATCTACTCTATGAGGAAGAGCAACCTGTGGTTCAAGATCGGAAATATCAAAATTATAAATGGATTCATATTCTTCTCTATTTATATTATTTGTTCTTTTTACAGATTTAAATTCTTTGTATTTTTCTGGATTGCTATGTGAAATATATTCTATTACTTTTTCATCCGGCCTGATATAAGTAGCTTTTGCCCCCATTTCTACGGACATATTACAAAGGACTAATCTTTCATCTAAAGACAGTTCTTTTACTGCTTCTCCGTCAAACTCTATAGCTTTATATAAAGCTTCATCTGTTCCCAATTGAGAGATAATATAAAGAATAATATCTTTTGCCATTATCCCCTTCCCTATTTTCCCTCTTATATTGATTTTAATGATTTCCGGAACTCTAAACCATATCTCCCCGGTAAGTAAGACTGCGGCCATATCTGTAGCCCCTATCCCTGTTGAAAAAGCACCGAAAGCTCCATGTGTAGTAGTATGTGAATCAGTAGCTACCAAAAGCATTCCCGGCCAAACCAAACCTTCTTCCGGCATTACCTGATGACACACTCCCCGATTAATATCAAAAAAATATTTTATTCCTTGCTCCTGGGCAAACTCCCGCATTTTTCTCTGATTTTCTGCAGCTTTAATGGTAGGAGCAGGAGCATAATGGTCCATCACAAAGGTTATTTTTTGAGGATCCCAAACTTTATTTCCTCTCATCTCTTTAAAAGATAGTATAACCTGCAAATAAAGGTCATTTATCTCAGCCAGGTCAACTTTAGCAACAATAAATTCACCAGGTTTAACTTTATTTCGACCAGCAGTCTGAGCCAATATTTGATGTAAAGGGTGCATTTATACAAATCTCTCTTTCTTTAAAAGTATCTTTTAAAATAATTCAAAATGAATTCATAATATGGTTATTTCCTAAAAAGCCAAAAATATTTTCAACAGTTTATATATATGGTACGTTGCAGATAATTTTATAGCAAATTATGACTTTTTGGTTATAATTAGGTTGTAGGGGGCACAATGAATTGTACCCTCGCCATATTATTACCTAATTTCTCCTATGGGCACGATGCATCGTGCCCCTACATTACTTATTTTGTGTACTTTTTGGGTTACAATCATAATATTTAATTACAAAAACTTTTTTTAAATTAACTGAGGTACAACTGTATTCCCTGAAGGAAGGATATAGGCTTGAAAATCTTTCCCATACTTATTTTTAATATAATTTAGAGCTTGAGAAACACTCTCCATGGGAATAAAAAATAGTTTACAGATTTTATCCTGAGGCAAAGAAGAAATTAAAATCACTTCCACTTCTTTTACTGCTCTGGCTATAGCATAGGCTTTGTGACCGCCTAAAACAAATTTATTCTTCAAGCGTTTGATTATATCATCGGGAGTATTTGCTTCTTCTATCCACTTTTCAAAAGTAGGTTCTCCATAACCTTCAGTACACTCAGCCAGCAGTATAATCGTCCCTCCCGGTTTCACTGCATGGCAAGCATTTTCTAAGGCTTTCTGAGCTTGATAAACATTAATATCTTTAGGATAACCGCCAGTACTAGCAATCACAACATCTGCCTTTTTTTTAATAGGGCAGATATATATTTGCTTGCATATCTCTACTCCCTGCTGCCATGAAGCTAATAATTCTCCCGCAACAATTTTAACAATTTCATAATGTTCATTGGTTACTACATTAATGTTAAAATCTACTCCAACTTTCTCTGCAGCTTCCTGCATCTCTACATGAACAGGATTACCTTTAAGATTTCCGGCTCGAGCATTGTGATGAATCATCTGAGCATGATTAGCTTCAATAGTCTTTCTTCCGCAAATACCGGGAAGGATAGATTTTCTTCCCCCGGAAAAACCGGCGAAATAATGAGGAACTATTACCCCGGTGGTAATTATAAAATCTGTTTCAAAGACAATCGGGTTAACCCAGAGCTTATTACCACTTTTTAATTTACCCAAATCTTTTATGTGGGGATCATCACAGTTATGATTAATGAATTTATAAGCAGAAAAAATATTTTTCCCAAACATTTCCTTTATTTCTTCTTGTGAATTGCTGCGGTGTATTCCGGTAGCCACCATAAAAATTATATTTTCTTTTTTTATTCCTATTTGATGTAATTCATCTAATAAAGGAGGTAGAATTATTTCATAGGGTGTAGGTCTGGTTATATCGTTTACAATGATTAAAATCATTTTGGCTTTTTTCTGGTGCACTAAATCTTTTAAAGAAGGACTGTTTATCGGATTTTTCAAAAGTTCTTTTAATCTATTTTCCGGATGTAACAAGGCCTTCTGTTTATTTGAATTGAGTATTTGGATAATATTCTTATCTTGTATCGCTAGTCGAATTTCCTCTTTACCATATTTTAATTTCATTTCTTTGCCTTTATTAAAAAAATAATAGTTCTATTTTTCATATTTTAGAATTATTGAAGGATTTCTATAAATTATTTCCAATTTTCAATTAATTTTACTAAATTCTTGCTACACCACTTTCTATAGCTGCTTTAGCTACTGCCTCTGATTCCCACTCTACTACCCGGGGGTCAAAGACATTTGCGATAACATTTTCATCATTTAATTCATCTTCTGATATTAGAGAAGCCAGGGCATAGGCAGCTGCTAATTTCATCTCTTCATTTATCTGACTTGCTCTTACCTTTAGTGCTCCTTTGAAGATGGCAGGGAAACCGAGACAATTGTTAACCTGGTTAGGGAAATCAGAACGGCCGGTGGCTACAATTCGAGCTCCTGCTTTTTTAGCTTCATCAGGCATAATCTCGGGGGTGGGGTTAGCCATGGCAAAGATAATAGAATCAGAAGCCATAGTCTTTACCATCTCCTGTTTTAGTGCCCCTCCTACTGATAGTCCTAAGAATACATCAGCTCCTACTATTGCATCAACTAAAGTACCTTTAATCATTTCCCGATTAGTGACTTTGGCCATCTCTTCCTTAACCGAATTCATATTCTCTTTTCTGCCTTCATAGATAGTTCCTTTAGAATCACAAAGGATAGCATTCTTTACTCCTGCAGACATAATGAATTTTAATACTGCTATGGCTGAGGCTCCTGCTCCGTTTACTACTACCTTTATCTTATCTAAATCTTTACCTACTACCTTTAAGGCATTAATCAAACCGGACAAGACTACGATGGCAGTGCCGTGCTGGTCATCATGAAATACCGGGATATCCAGTATCTTTTTAAGTCTTTCTTCTATTTCAAAACAACGCGGAGCACTGATATCTTCTAAATTGATTCCTCCAAAACTGGGAGCTATTAAAGTTACAGCTTCTACAATCTTATCCGGGTCTTTGGTAGCCAGACAGATAGGAAAGGCATCTACTCCGGCAAAGTGCTTAAAGAGAACTGCTTTACCCTCCATCACTGGTAAAGCGGCCTCTGGACCTATATCCCCCAGACCTAAAACTGCAGTCCCATCACTTACTACTGCTACCATGTTCCCTTTGGTAGTATATTTGTATACTTGAGAAACGTCCTGGTGAATTTTTCTGCAGGGCTCGGCAACTCCGGGGGTATAAACTACAGCTAAGTCATGCATATTTTTTACTTTAGTCTTACTTATTACTTCGATCTTTCCTCTGTTTTCTTCGTGTAGTTTTAAGGCTTCTTCGTTAATGTCCATTTACAATCTCCTTTTAATTTTATTTACTTAATAACTCAATTATTTTATATATTTTAGCGGTTCTGTTTTGTATAAATTATTTCCAGTTGAATCTATAATCACTATTACAGGAAAGTCTTCCACGTAAAATTTATAAATTGCCTCTGCCCCCAAATCTTCATAAGCTATTACTTCAGACCTTTTAACCCTTCGAGCAATTAAAGCTGCTGTCCCTCCTACTGCTGCAAAATAAATCGCTTTATTTTTTTTAATACTCTCAATTACTTCTTTGGAGCGAAGCCCTTTACCAATCATTCCTTTGAGCCCTTTATCTAATAAGGGAGGAGTATAGGGATCCATACGATAAGAAGTGGTAGGGCCCACTGAACCACAGGGATATCCGGGCTTAGCCGGAGTAGGACCGGCATAAAAAATAATTTGCCCCTTAAGCTCTATGGGAAGCTCTTGACCTTTCTTAATTAATTCAAAAATTCTTCTATGGGCAGCGTCTCTAGCGGCATAAATATGCCCGGTTATTTTTACTAAATCTCCGGCTTTTAACTGAATAATTTTTCCTTCATTTAAAGGAGTGGTTATTTTTATTGCTTCTTTCATAGATTTGCTTCCTGGTTTCAAAATTATATTTTTTATAATATTCCCTCTGCATGTCGGGCAGCATGACAACAAACATTTACCGCCACAGGCATACCGGCAATATGAGTAGGCAGGTAATCTATGTGTACCGCCAAAGAGGTAATATTCCCTCCTAGTCCCGCCGGACCAATACCTAAATTATTTATTTTAGTTAAAATTTCATTTTCTAAAGCTGCGAACTTTGGATTTTTATTAGGTTGATTGTTTTTACGAACAATTGCCTTTTTAGCTATTACCATAGCTTTGTCAATAGTACCACCTATACCTACCCCGATTATAGTTGGAGGACAAGGGTTGGGACCGGCTTTTTTTACTGTCTCTACAACGAAGTTTACTATTCCCTCTGGACCATCTGCTGGTTTTAACATGGCTATGGCACTCATATTCTCACTACCAAATCCTTTAGGCATTACTAAAAATTTTATTTTATCTCCAGGGATTATCTCAGTATAGATAATCGCTGGCGTATTGGTTTTGGTATTTTTTCTTTCAAAGACGGGGTCATCCACCACTGATTTTCTGAGATATCCTTCCTGGTAGGCCCCTTTAACTCCCTGGTTTATGGCTTCAGTAAAGTCACCATCTACAAAATGAACTTCCTGTCCCACTTCCACAAATACTACCGCTAGTCCGGTATCCTGACAGATGGGCACCTCTTCTCTTGAGGCAATCTTGTTATTTTCTATAATCATCTGTAAGACATATTTTCCTATAGTAGAGCTCTCTTCCTTCAAAGCCTTTCCCAGTCGTTGCATAAGGTCTGGGTTTATATAAAAATTAGCCTTGAGGAATAATTCTTTCACTTTATTTTTAATTTGATTAGCTTTAATTTTTCTCATCCTATACCTCTTATACGCTTAGGGTACTTTTAAATAATTAATTAAGTCTATTTCTTATAATATACTATATTTATTTGAAAAATTCTTATTTTTTGGAAATATTTTTTGAAATTTTCTGTAATCCTTATTTTAGCTGCTCTTTTTGATAAGAGAAAAAAATGGGGAAACACGGTGGTTTCCTTCTTCCGCGGGAATGACAATGGTATGAGGCAACACAATATTAATTTTATTAATTATTGTTTCCCTTCTAATATTTTCTTAGCTTTCTGGATAGATTCCTTAACTCTTTTTAAAGAAGTTCCTCCATAAGAATCTTTAGCCTCTACAGCAGATTGGGGTTTTAAAATTTCTAAAGTTTTCTTATCGAAACTTTTATGAAATGATTTTAATTCTGAAAGAGTTAAATCTTCCAAATTTTTTTCATTTTCCAAACAATAAATAACAATGCCGCCTATTAACTCATGAGCTTCTCTAAAAGACAAACCTTTCTTTACCAAATAGTCTGCCAATTCAGTGGCGGTAGAAATGTCACCCTTGGTGCCTTTCTCCATCTTTTCTTTATTAACCTGCATAGTCTCTATCATCTTGCTCATTAAGAAAAGAGATTTTTCTAAAGTAGAGATTGTGTCAAATAATGGCTCTTTATCTTCCTGCATATCGTGATTATAGGCCAGGGGTAAGGCCTTCATAATGGTTAGAAGATTTATTAAATTTCCATAGACTCGCCCGGTTTTTCCTCTGATTAATTCTGCAGCATCAGGATTTTTCTTCTGAGGCATAATACTGCTTCCGGTACAGAAAGAATCATCCAGCTCAATAAAATTAAATTCTTGAGAGGACCATAAAACTAATTCCTCCCCTAAGCGGCTCAAATGCATCATCAAGATGGCCGAAGCAGATAGAAATTCTAAAATAAAATCTCTATCACTCACTGCATCAAGGCTATTTTCTGAAACTTTACTAAAATCAAGTTGTTTAGCTACAAATTCTCTATCAATAGGGAAAGAAGTACCTGCTAAAGCAGCAGAGCCCAGGGGTAGAACGTCAATCCTTTTATATAAATCTTGCATCCTTCCCTTATCCCGTTCAAACATATAAAAATAAGCCATCAAGTGATGAGAAAAAAGGAGGGGCTGGGCATGCTGAAGGTGGGTATACCCGGGCATAATTATCCCTAAGTGTTTCTGAGCAGATGACAAAAGCGATTTCTGCAAGTCTTTAAGTAAATCTTGGATTTTTAAAACTTCTTCTTTTAAATACATCCGTTCATCGAGGGCTATCTGATCATTTCTACTTCGGGCAATATGCAACTTCCCGGCAACAGTCCCAATTTTTTCTTTTAATTTATTCTCTACCCAGGAATGAATATCTTCTGCTTCTCTTGTGATAATTTTTATCTTGCCCTCTTGTACTTCTTTTAGAATTTGTTTTAATCCCTCAACAATTTTATTTTTCTCTTCTTTAGTGATAATTTTGCATTTCCCTAACATCTGAGCATGGGCAATACTACCTAAGAGATCGTATTTTACTAATTTCTTATCAAAAGAGAGGGAGGAGATAAATTTTTCCATCTCCTTGTTTATATTTTTTTTAAATCTACCACCCCATAGTTTTTCCATCTTCTTCCTCCTGATACAATATTTGATTACGCAGATTACTAGTACAGATTACACAGATTAATGTCAAGGGGCGTATGGAAATACACCCCTACTTTTTTCTTTGTAAACTCGGAACTCGGAACTTAAACTAATTACTCATTACTCATTACTGCACTTTTTATTTACCGAAGAATACACTTTAGTAGGCAAACCCCATAGTTCAATAAATCCCTTAGCAAAATCTTGATTGAAGGTATCTCCCTGGTCATAAGTAGCCAAATTAAAATCATATAAAGAATTTTTAGATTTTCTTCCTACTACCACACAAATACCTTTGAATAATTTTACTTTTATGGTCCCGGTTACCTTATCTTTAATTACCTTTACAAAACCATCCAAGGCCTCTTTTAAGGCAGAAAACCATAGGCCATAGTAGGTTAATTCAGAATATTTTTGAGAAATAATCTGTTTAAAATGGGATAATTCTCGAGGATAGACCAACCCTTCCAAAGACTGATATGCCTTTAACAAGATAGTTGCACCTGGGCATTCATAGATTTCTCGAGATTTAATTCCTACCAATCTGTTCTCTACCATATCTACCCGACCTACTCCATTTTCTCCGCCTATATTATTCAATTCATTAATTAATTCTACCAAAGATAATTTTTCTCCATTAATACTCTGTGGCACTCCTTTTTCAAAATATATCTCCAGATAAGTTGGTTTGTTAGGAGCCTTTTCCGGGTTTACCGTCCATTCGTAAACTCCTTCTTCCGGTGGCTCTACCCAGGGATCTTCTAATGCTCCGCATTCAATAGACCTCCCCCATAAATTCTGATCCACACTGTATGGATTTTCTACATTTACGGGGACAGGAATATTATATTTTTTGGCATATTCAATTTCTTCTTCCCGGGTAAATCCCCATTCTCGAGCCGGAGCAATTACCTGCAATTTAGGATTTAGAGCAGCAATAGATACTTCAAATCTTACCT
>Ga0209979_1001985_pt1 | contig 20649 bp, 19 predicted proteins | sample AnhtaG_FD_183114 | JGI IMG/M metagenome (GOLD analysis project Ga0209979, IMG submission 183114) | Deep subsurface microbial communities from Anholt, Denmark to uncover new lineages of life (NeLLi) - Anholt_01485 metaG (SPAdes) (version 2) | ecosystem: Environmental > Aquatic > Marine > Oceanic...
CATCGGCAGGGAGAGTTGGTTCGGTCGGATCGCCGAACCCATAGTAAATCCAGATGCCCCAGAAGGCCTTGTTGCCTGAAGCCGGGACAGGGTACGAGCCGATCCAGGGGGTATAAATGTACAGGACACCAGTTGCCACATTGATCGGATAAACGTTTGTATCTTCTCCCACGTGATAAGGCTGCCCTGGCCCTTTCCAGTAGCCCTTATAACCGCCGTCGAACAACTGCCGAAAGCGATTGGCAGCGGCTGAGACCTGTTTATCGAAACCGGCAAAGGCTGGGTCACAGGGCTTGTCATCCGGGCAGGCATAACACATCGCGTAGTCCAGGGCTGATTGGGGTGGAGGATTGGTCGAGCTGTATTTGCCGATCAGGCTTGTCTCGATCTGTAGCTTGACCAGGATGATCCGGGGGTTGATGCCAGCATTTCGGGCTGCGCTGCCTATAACTTCTGCGGTAGACTGTCCTCCGACCTGGTACGTTGCCAGGAAGCTCGCGCCATGACCAGGTCCATGGTTCTCCAGAAACACCTGAATCTCAGAGTCGCTCATCGCGTCAGCGTCAAGAAACACAGCATCAGCGATGATGTGGTTGGGATCAAAGCCAGCAGACAGGACTGGAAATGCCTGGCCACTCAGTCCCACAAGGGCCAGGTACAAAGCCAGCCAGAATTTGATGCGTGAAAGGAAATTCATAACTGTTTCCGCGCAATTGTTGTGCGAGGTACACATACCAGATACCATCTACCTTTTTGGTGGTTTCCACGGTCTCGTAGGGCACTTCCATGCCCAGTGAGAGAAGCCGCAGTTTGCCTGTGACCCGCACATGTGCCACGGTGCCATCGTTGTCAACGGTCTGAAACTTCAAGTCCTTCCATGTCACCTTGGTCAGGTCTGACGCATCCACACGAAATAGACCTGCCCCAGCCCGTATCAACTGCTCCCAAAAGAAGAAGCCTGGCATCATGCGTGATTCGGGAGCCAGGCAGTCAATGTACTTGTCTTGGTCTCTTTCCTGTATGGCATCGTACATCTTTCTGACAACGCCTTCCGGGGAGTTGGGATAGCCCCGCAAACCGCAGGCGGGGAGAAAAAGGACATGCACAAGAATGCACAGGACGGTCAGGGTGGAGAGAATGGTGGTCAGCAGGGGAGAGAGTCTAGAATACCAGCCGGTTGGCCGCTCAATGGTGTGCATATGGCCAGCGAGTGACGGAAATGAGGTCCTACACTTCATCGCTCAATCCCATGACACGGTGTAGTCTCAGAGTACCACTGATTTGAGTTTTGGGGCCGGGTAGCATGACAAAATTTCTCGTGCCCCCTCAGTCCCTGGGCTGGACCGCATAGACCACCCGAAAGCGCAACTTGTCCAGGGTGCGGGGTTGCTTCTCGTTCAGGGCTGCGCACAGCGCTTCGGCCGCCTGCTGCACGCTGGGGGCGGTCGAAAGGCTTCAGCCGCACATAGAGGGTCTCACCTACCAGTTGGACCCATGTTCCACGGTGCAGTATCTGATGCAGCACCACCCGGCGGTCTTTGCCGGTGTAGCTCTTTGACGAGATCTCCAACAACTGCTCCTCGGCGTGGTAGGCCACCAGTTTCATCTCGTCGAAGAACCGCTTCCGTTCGAAGTTGCAGTGTTCCAGGGGGGACTCCAAGACCTGGCTGATGGGCACCTTCTTGGGCAGCGCCTTGAGTTCGGCCTTCAGACGCTCGATCTCCCGTCCTAGGCTGGCAATGCGGCGCACCAGCTTCTCCTGCTGCCCTTTGTAGGTCTCCAGGCTGATGGTGTCCCGCTTGCGACGCAGCAGTCGTCCGCTCAACTCCCCCTGGCAACGAGCCTGCCAGCCGTATCCCTTGGGGTACACCCCTATCTCCGTCAACTTGAGCTGGACCTTGGTCGTCTTCAGGCGGATGAGGTGACGACGAAACCCTTCCTCAGGCAGTTGATCCAGAATCTGGCGGAGTTCCCGATTCAACTTCAGCCAGGTGATCCAGTGGACCTCGAGCTCGTCCAGAAGCTTGAACAGGGCCGCACAGAAGCCGCCTCGGTCGAAGATCAAGGTCAATACCCAGTCCACCCAACGGTCGCCGACGATGGCCTTGACCTGGTCGATCATGCGGGGGATGACAGCCGTGAGTTGGTCAGAGGCGGGTGTCGGCAGGAAGAAGAACGGTCGTCCCTGCGGGTCGTTGGCGTAGTAGGCTTGGTGCTCCTTCATCGCCAGGCGGCGGACGGTGAAGTACCCCTTGCGCACCAGGTGGCGACCGAAGTAGGGGATGAAGTGGCCATCAAGGTAGAGGATTTCCCAGTCCACCACGCCCATGGTGATGAGCTGATGGGCCACGCCCAGGACGAAGGCTTCACTCCGCTCCACCGCCTGGACCGATTTGAGGAAGCGGCGCAACTTGTCCAGGCCAGGTCCCCGGCGGCAACCCAGGAGCAGCCCGAACTCGGTGTAAAGCAAGATGCGGGTAGCCTCCAGGGAAGGCACGTTGAACAGGGCCAGGAAGAAGAAGGCCAAGGCCATCTGCAAGACGGTGTAGCCCAGGTCAGGCAAGACGGAGAAGGTACGGGCCACCAGGCCAGCGAAGTCCAGATCGTGCAGAAAGGGCAAGGCCAGGAAGCCGCCACCAAAGGCTGAGTCAACACCGGCCCGCAGGCGAGCCAGATACCGGCGATCAGCAGCGGTGAGGGAGGGCAAGGGGGAGGGCGCTGAAACCCCGCTCGTCTCAGAGGTCATCGCCACCTGACCTTCAGCCCTTTCTGTCGCCGCTAGAGGTGAGGTCTGAGTTTCCTCGGCTGGCGAGCAAGCCGCCCTCTTCGTCCTCGTTGGCACTGGCTGTGATCTCTGCCCAAGTGCCCTCAGGTTGCGCCCGGGCTGTCTCCAGAGTTCGTTGTTGCCGTTCTGGGGTGAACTTCCAGGACCCGTTGGGCCCCCGCTGGGTGGGGATCAGGCCTCGGACCCCGCTGTCGCTGAAGACGCTCACGACGTCCCGCAAGGTACTGGGTGGAATATCCAGCCCCCGGCTGACTTCTGGAACCGTCGCCAGCTTGTTCTTCACCAACTGGGCGGCCACCGACTTCATGGTCTCTCGGTCATCCAGGGCATACAACATGATGGGCCGGCCTTGGAACAAATCGTACCCTGGCCCGACACCCTGCGCAGTATCACCTGGGAATTGAGACTAACCAGTTCCATCGGAACTGGCACATCAGCGGTTGTTAAGGAACCGGAAGTGACATCTGTCTGAAGTTGTGGTATCATAGGGTTGCTCTGCCTCCGATTGCGGTTTGGGATTTAGCAGCCTATATGATACCGCAAAAGTGGGCAGAGCGCACGTTTGGGCCATCACCGCACGAGAAATTTTGTCACGCTCTCACCGCCCAAACGCGGTTTCAGTGGTAGTCTGAGGTTCCAGTTATGAGCCGTAAGCAGCGGTAGACCAGGTCGGTCGGGTCCAATGGTACGCTACATTACATTAGAGCACAATTGGCACTATTCCTCCTGGGGCTCGGTGTGGATCACCACCCGCTCCAGCCCAGGGACTTCCTCCTGCAGCCGGGTCTCCAGCCGGGTACTGATCCGATGGGCCTCGGCTAGGGAGATCTCACCGGGCAACTGGCAGTGCATGGAGACGGCCCACCCTTCATAGGCCCGGCGCACCTGAACCTGGTGACAGGCCTCGGCGTTCAGAGTGCCGTTGATCACCCGTTGCACCGCCTGGGACACCTGCGTTTCCTCCACGCCCGGGTCCGATGCCTGGATCAGTTGCCCCTGGGGTTCGATGTGGATAGTCAGTTCGGCCAGGTGGGAGATCTCTGCGCGAACCCTCTCCTCCAGCGAGGAGGCTATTTCGTGAGCTTGACGCAGGGGAAGGGTGCCGTCGGCTTCCAGGTGAACCTCTATGTAATAGCGTCCATCCACCTCGTGGGCCCATACGTCATGAATCCTTATTCCCAGCGCGTCGGCCAGCAGGAGGAGCTGGACGATAATCTCCTCTCGGCCCGGTTCTCCTGGGAGGGAGGAGGCCGGTTCCATGTGGATCATCACATCCTGAACGTCAGAGCGGCGTTCATGTAGCCGGCGTTGCACTTCGTGGGCCATGGCGTGGGCCTGCTCGGTGCTCATAGTCGGGTCCACCTGGATGTGCAGGTCGGCGTACACGGCTTGCTCATGTCCCCGGCTTCGCACCCCGTGGCAGGAGAGGACTCCCGGCACCGATAGGGCGATCTGCTCCACCTGGTCGGCTGGTATCGCTACCCTGTCCATCAGGGTGGGGGAAGCCTCGCGGATGATGTCTACCCCGACCTTGGCGATCAGCAGGGCGATGACCAGGGCCAGGATCGGGTCGGCCAGAGGATAGCCCAGGCGCACAGCGGTCAGACCACCGATCACGGAGAGGGAGACAAAGATGTCAGCACGGGTGTGGAGGGCGTCGGCCACCAGCACATCGCTGTGCAGGCGGCGGCCCGCCGGCAGTTCATACCACACCACAGTCAGGTGGACGACGATGCTGACTAGCAACGCGCAAAAGCTCCAGACGTTGACCTCGGCCTGAATGAGGGCGGGGTTGCGCAGTCGCTCCACCGCGCTTTGGACTAGCTCCCAGGTGGTCAGCAAGAGGAGGGAGGCGGGGATCAGCGTGGTCATCGTCTCCGCCTTGCGGTGCCCGTAAGGGTGATCCTCGTCGGCAGGCTGGGCAGCCAGGTAGATCGCTACCAGGCCGATCACGTTGAAGGCAGAGTCAAAGACCGAGTCGAAACCGTCGGCGATCAGGCTCAGGGAGCCAGTCCAGTAGCCGACGATCAGCTTGGCAGCGGTGGCCAGTAAGTTGAGTCCCAGGGTGATCCAAAGGACTTGCCGGATGGCGCGAAGGTTTTCCATAACGTCTCGCTGTAATACTCCAAGTTTTCGTTCCAGTTCAAAGTTTTCTACCCATCCCAGAAGATGGACACGCCAGTGATAGCGAAGGTCCCCACCATCGGGGAACAATTAGCAACAGATGATAAACTTGGCATTTCTAGGGGATGATTGACACCTCCAGGCTAACGCCTTTTTTCCTGGCTAGCTCGTACATCCTTTTCGCTGTAGCCACATCTTGAATAGCCATCCCTGTTGACTTGAGGATAGTGATCTCAGCATCATCCTCATGGCCATGCTTTTGGCCCGCGACAATCTCGCCGAGTGTAGCGGAGAGCGCATCTTCACTGATAGCACCTTCCGCTGTAGTTCCCGAGATCCCACCGGTAAGGAGCGCCTGACTTACCAGATCTACCACCCATTTGTCCGCACGAGCATAGACTCCGGGTCACAGCTCCCTCTTGTGAGGCATGTCGGCTCTTACAGCCGCGATATGCAGCCCCTCTTGGAGCCACTTCTCTCACACAGATGGCGTGCGAGCAGGGGGGCAGGTCACCAGAATGTCAACACCTGCGCATGCCTCTTACGGGCTGTCAACCACCTCGGTTTCCAGTTCCAGATCTGCGATCTCTGCCGGCCACTCGGCTGTGGCCATAGGGTTGATGTCGTACGCCTTCACCTTACCGGATCGCCGCCTCTGAGGGCAGCGTGGTGCTCAAGGACTTTGATACCTCGCCGGTGCCCAGGGCTCTCATCACCGGGCTGCGAGGCACCACCTGCTCTCGGGTTATGCCCACGGCGGTGCATCCCTATTTCTTTTTCTGGGGCATCTACCTGGGAAACAACCCCCAGGAAGAAGCTGCCATGAAGGGGCTGCTGGGTGCGGATAGGCTGATCGCCTGTCTGCCCGGGGAACTGCACCTGAAGTTCAGCAACGTGCTGCGAACCTTCCGGCCGGTAGGGGTGTACCAGGGAGACAAAGGAAAAGAGCACAGGATCTCCTGCGCTCCTTTTTGTCGAGACACGAAGAACCTGGCGTCGTCTGAGGGAGCGACCGCTCCTTCAGACGGTCTACTGAGTCTTAGCCGAGCGGTATTGACCCGAGCCTACGTGGTGTACTTCTCGACCGAAAGGTAGCGATCTCGGCTGTCCGGCAGCACGGTCACCACGCGCGCGCCCTTGCTGAGCCTTTTCGCGACTTGCAACGCGGCCAGCACATTGGCCCCAGACGAAATGCCGCAGAACAATCCTTCTTTTTCAGCGAGCTGGTGCGCCATATCGATAGCTTCCCTATCGGTCACGCTGATGATGTCGGTAACGATATTTGCCTTGAGAATGTCCACGGTGATGCCGTCGGTAATGCCAGGGATGATCGGAATGTTCTCCAGGCCGCCTCGCAAATGGGGCGAAGCAGCGGGCTCTACCCCGTAGATTTCAATTCTGGGGTCATGTGCCCGCAGCGCCTGAGCCACTCCCATCAGCGTGCCCCCGGTGCCCACCGAAGCTAAGAACGCGTGCAGGTGCCCGCCAGTTTGTTCGAGGATTTCCTTACCCGTCCCTTCCCGATGGGCAGCGACGTTGTCTGGATTCTTGAACTGGCGCGCCCACCACACGGTGGCGTCCGAGCGTTCCAATTCCAGGCACAATTGCCTTGGGATGACCTCGATCACAGCGCCGTGGACGCTCGTGTCTCGTAGTTTCTCATCCTCTTGCAGTGCATCTGTGTCTATGATCTCGATTTCGGCAGCATAGCTCTGCATGATACGTATTCGTTCGGGGCTGGCGACGACCTTAGGTGAAAACACACGCATGCGATAACCCTTGGCCGCAGCCACAAAAGACAAAGCCGCGCCGGTATTGCCTGTGCTAGCTTCGACAATCGTATAACCCGGCTGGAGCAGCCCAGCGCGCTCGGCACCCTCGATCATGTACAGGGCTATGCGGTCCTTGATGCTGCCGCTAGGGTTTAGGTACTCAGCCTTCACTAACACTTCTGCATCGAGCCCGCGAACGACTTCTCTCAGCCGGATCAGAGGGGTGTTTCCGATTGTGGCCAAAATGCTACTCGTAATAGTCACGATATTTACCTCCGAGTTAGGTATGTCTGCGGTTTAGAGCCTGGTTGACTGACTGCATCACGTCACTTCTCCTCACGTGCTACAGTCGCTTGCGGAAGACAAGTCGCGCTGAGTTGAGCACCACGGCCACCGAGCCAGCATTGTGCACCATCGCTGCTCCGACCGGATGGATGATCCCCAGCACCGACAAAGCAATGCCTACCATGTTGAACGCCAATGAGAAAAGTAGTATATTCAACCGCACAGTGCCCATCACCCGACGGCTAAGGCTGATGACGTCCGCGACCGTGTTCAGATCGTCGTTCATCAGCGCGATGTCGGCTGTCTCGATAGCAACGTCGGTGCCTGCTGCGCCCATGGCAATGCCCACCGTGGCCTCTGCCAAGGCTGGTGCGTCATTGATTCCGTCGCCGACCATCACCACCTTCTCTCCCTCAGCCACCCACCGACGCACGATGGTCGCCTTGTCCTCCGGCAGCAGGCTGGCCTGCACGTCGTCCACACCCGTCCGCCGCGCGATCTCCTTCGCTACGAGTGGGTTGTCGCCGGTGAGCATGGTCACCTTTAACCCCAGTGCTTTCAGCCGCGCCACAGCCTCGACCGACTCCTCGCGGATCTCATCCGCCACGCAGATGACACCCGCCGGAAGGCCGTTGTGCACTACCAGCATGGGGGTGTGACCGTGAGTTTCGTGTTCGGCGACCGCCGTTTGCACCGGCTCTGCCAGAGCTACCCCCCCAGCGGCTAACCAGTCGGCCCGCCCTACCTTCACCTCGGTATCCATCCAGGCGGCGGAGACACCACGTCCTATGGCCGGTTGGAAAGCGGCTGGCTCCGGCATTTCCAAGCCCCGGCGCAACCCCTCAGCCACCACAGCCCGGCCCAGGGGATGTTCCGAGTAACGCTCGGCACCGCCGGCCAGGGTCAGAATCTCCTCCTCCGAGTGGCAGCATAACGACTGTACTCCCGCCACTTTGGGCTGCCCTTGGGTGAGCGTACCCGTTTTGTCCAGGGCGACGATCTCGACCTTGCTGAGCATCTCCAGGAAAGCGCCGCCCTTGACCAAGATGCCCCGCCGCGCACCGTTAGCCAGGCCCGCGACTACAGCAGCGGGCGTAGCCAACACCAGTCCACAGGGACAAGCTACCACCACCACCGTCACCGCACGCATAAAGTCGCCGCTGATGAGCCAGGCCAGCGCAGCGATCAGGATAGTGATAGGGGTGAAGTAGCTGGCGTACCTGTCGGCTACACGCTGGACGGGCGCGGTTCGTTTCTCCGCTGCCTCCACCAACTCGACAATTTGGCCCAACAGCGTATCGCTGCCCACTTTGGTTGTCTCCACCTCCAGCGCGCCCAACTCAACCAGTGTCCCGGCGAAAACCTCCTCGCCCGTCCCTTTGTCCACCGGTATCGATTCACCAGTGATCGGGGCCTGATTGACCGACGCTTCGCCCTGGCGGATGATCCCGTCCACCGCGATGCGCTCGCCGGAGCGGACCAGGACGAGATCGCCCGTTTCCAGTTCGCTGATATCTACCATCTCCTCACGCCCGTCGCGGCGACGAGTGACCGTGGTAGGCGCTAGTTCCAGCAGATTGCGGATGGAACGGCGCATGCTGTGGGTGGTCAACTCTTCCAACAGGCCGCCGAGGATCATGATGAAAGCCACGATGGCTGCGGCTATGTACTCGCGGGCGATAACCGATGCCACCATAGCAATGATGACCAGTTGGTCTGCATTGATCTGCTTCTCCTTTACGCCCTCCCACGCCCAGCCCAGGATGGGCCAGCCAGCGAGGACGGCGGCAATGAGGACTACCGCTGGGCTAAGCCACGTCGGGCCAATGGAGGTAAGCTGGATCAACCAGCCCGCCAGGATCAGCAAGCCACTGATGACAACGAGGGCCGCTTCAGGGGTACGGAGCACCTCTTCGTAGTGAGCCCAGAATCTCTTCAATCTTGTCACTTTGTTGCTCCCTTCTTCGATATGGATTAGTGTAGTAGATTCCCCTTGGGGAACACATGCATAGTTTCTTACGGAGTGATGGGTTGCTCTCGCAAGCCCATCGTAGCTGCTGCAGCACCGAGTGGCAGAATCACACCAAGGATGAGCAGGGCTGTCTCTACACCAAAACCGTCGGCGAGGAACCCCTCGCACAAGGCGCCTAATCCCCCGCCAAGTAGTGAGAGGCTGAAAACCAAGCCAGTGGCGGTGCTCGTTCGCTCCGGCAAGAGGTGCTGCGCCATGACCAAAGTGTAGGAGGATGACGAGTGCAGTGTGGCTCCCAGTAGCGCAGCAAGTACCAAAGCCCTAGAACCTTCAGTCTGCAAAAAACCATAGAGGAGTACGACAGCCAGTACGAATGACAAGATCATAGTAGGCTTCCAACTCTTTCGGTCTGATACAAAGCCTGCGATGATAACGCCAGCGGCTCCCGATAATTTGAAGAGGCTGACTGTAGCGCCGACCGCGATCAGACCGCCACCCTTTTGCTCAATTAAGAGGGGTAGGAAAGCTACGAAGCCTGTTTCGGCTGCGCCCCGTAACAATAACACGCCGGCTAACGCTAAAGCCGGTCCCAAGTTTATCGAACTCAGGATATCTAGAGATCTCTTTGCCCTATCCAGGGTTTCAATCCCTGGGGCAAACTTCTTGTAAAGAAGAGCGGACAGCAGTAGGCCCGGCAGCGCCATAAGCCAGATTCTTTGTAGACCCATAGCGTTGACCAAAGAGGCAACAGTGATAGGGCCCAAGGCAGCTCCGAGAGAGCCCCCAGACAGAAAAACGGCCAGCCCAAGACTCTTCCGACTACCGCTTGAGTGCGTTGCTGTTGACGCTGCGTGTGGCCCAAACAACGACTGACCGACCGTGGCAATCAAGATCAGAAGAATCAGGATGGAATAGTTAGAGGCCCACCCAACGGAACTCATGGCCAGCGTGACGATAAGTAAGCCGAAGGGGAAGATTAGCCTGGCTGAGCGGTCAGCAAAGTATCCGCCAAGGGGTTCAAATACCGCCATACTAGCACCCCGCGAGAATACCAGAAAACCCGCTGCTGAAAAGGGCAAATCAAATAGGCGAACCCATAGTGGTAGCAACGTTACTATAAAACTAGCGTAGACGTCGCTCATAAGGTGCGCAACAGAAAGTAACGCTAGATCGCCTTTGGCTCCCAACTTGTCTTTCAGTTGGCTCATCCGTGGCCTGTCAGTCTATTCACAAGAATGATTACTACGCTCATCTGAACTGAGTGCTATAGACTTCCGCTGCAGCCTTTTGAAGAGCGGCGAAATCTGCCTCAATTACGGGTGGCTCAGGCATCCTGGCGGCGGCCAAAGTGAAATCCTTTATCCCACCTGAGCTACTTACTACCACGGCGACTGCCCCATGTAGGTCGTTGCTGCTCGCCATTTTCTGCAGACCAGCCGCCGCCGTGGCAGACGTACATTCGCTATAAACCCCTTCTCTGGCCATTGTTGCCTGGGCGTCAAATATTTCTTCGTCCGATACTCCTACAGCCGATCCTCCAGATTCTCGCATGGCGAGTACGCCCACGTAGCTATTTACGCTGCATGCTATGCCGCGAGCTACAGTTTGATTGCTCCAACCCCCTTCTAGCCGCACAATATCTTGTCCCTGCTCAATAGCCGCTGCAAGAGGAGCTCCACCGGCTGGTTCTGTCGCAACCATGTGCGGAGTGCGATCGATCAACCCCAGGGTCTCTAACTCTTTGAACCCTTTCCAGATCCCATAAAGGCTCTCCGAAAAGCCACTAGGTACAAAGACGAAATCTGGTGGCTCCCAATGTAGGTCTTCGCATATCTCATAGGCTATGGGCTTGTAGCCCTCGTGTCCAAAAGGGTTGAAGGTGGGAATCGTCGTTATGTTTCCGATGGGGTACCAACCATGCCGTTTCATCCCCTCTCGCATGAGAAGCCATCGCCCCTCAACATCCGTTACAAAGATCTGCGCGCCATACATCTGCATCAGGGTTCTCATGGTCTCATAATACCCCGGATATGTAAAGATGACAGCGTCAAGTCCCGCTTTGGCTGCGTAGACCGCCGTTGCAGCCCCATGATTTCCAGAGGTTGCGATGGTGACCGTGCTTGCACCCTGTTCGACTGCCCTGGATATAGCCACAGATGCGTGGCGATCCTTGAATGACCAGGTGGGGTTTCTCGCCTCATCTTTCACATATAGAGCTTTTAACCCCATCTCCTTCCCCCACCTCTCACATCGTATCAGTGGCGTCGAGCCCTCCTGCAAAGTGATGTGGTGTGCTTCGTCCCTAATCGGAAGCAGCTCCTGGTACTTCCAGATGCCGGCTTCTCTCGGCCTTCTGGCGAAGTAGTCTCGACTCACGCGCTTGGCAAGCTGGTCATAGTCGTAGGTTATCGAGAGACTGGCGGCGAAGTCTTTGGTTTTACACACAGGACAGCCCTCAAAAAGAGGAGCGTCCATCGAGAATTCTGAATGGCACTTGACACACAGTTGTTTGGTTGCATAGCTCGTCATGACTTGTCTCCCTAGGTGTATTGTAGCCGTACATGCGTTTTGGTCCTCACTCACATCGCCAGCAGGCGACCGAATGGTCGGTACCTATGTTTATCAACTCCGGTTCGATCTGGCAACACTTGTCTGCAGAGTCTGGACAGCGTTCTGAGAACCGGCACCCTTCTGGCAACTCAATGGAGTCCGGCACTTCACCCTGCAAGACCAGACGCTGCCTTTGGAACTTGGGATCCGGTACAGGGACGGCAGCCAGCAGAGCTTTGGTGTAAGGATGCATAGGCTCCTTCACGATCTTTTCGGTAGGTCCAATTTCTACTATCCTGCCCAGGTACATGATAGCCAATCTGTCGGTTAGATATCTTTGGCTGGAAAGATCGTGAGATATGCAGATAGCTGCCAGTTCCATCTCTTTCGAGAGGGTGCGGATTAAATCAATGACCCCAGCTCGGACAGATACATCCAGCATGGATACAGGCTCGTCGGCTACTAGCAATTGCGGTTGCAGCGTCAGGGCTCGCGCGATGCACGCTCGCTGACGCTCTCCACCACTCAGTTGGTGAGGGAAAGCGGAAAAGAACTTGGTGGGCGGACGCAGTCGAACACTCTCCAACGCTATAGTCACTCGTCTCCTCTGTTCCCGCGGGTCCCTTATTCCGTGGATCACCAAGGGCTCGACCACCGCTTGATAGACTGTAAAGCGAGGGTTCAGCGACTGATAAGGATCTTGAAAAATCATCTGCGCTTTGGAATGGAAGTCACGCATCTCCGTTTTTGAGAAGGTGGATACATTTCGACCAAGAAAATAGATGTCCCCTGCGGTTGGCTGGTATACGCCTATGGCAGTCAGAGCTGTGGTCGTCTTTCCGCATCCGCTCTCCCCCGCCAAACCCAGCACTTCACCTCTTCTAACGATGAAGGAAACTCCGTCCACAGCCTTGACCACCAACTCCTTCTTGCCCATCAGCGAGCCCAGGACCCCAGCTCTAAGCCTGAAGTGCGTTTTTAGATCCTTGGTCTCCAGGACCGCACAGGGATCAGATTTCAGACCTGGTTCATTGCCATTCGTTTCCATGTCAGTGCCTTCCCTGCCTTCGTGCGTAATTGATCTATCTCCCCAACCCGATGGCAAGCTGCCCAGTTGTCCCGGCCCGTCTCCACGAGTTCAGGCTCTTCCTGTTGGCAGATCTCACAAGCAAACGGACAGCGAGGAGTGAATCTGCACCCTGACGGAGGATCGACCAGATCGGGAGGACTACCGGGTATTGAAATGAGCTCGTGCTTTGGGCCGCGAACACTGGGATAGGCATTCATCAACCCAAGCGTGTAAGGATGATAAGGCTCTTCAAACAGCGACCTAGCATCAGCGTACTCTGCGATCTTGCCGGCGTACATGACCGCGATTCGCTGGCAAGTCTCGGCCACAATCCCGATGTCATGGGTAACGAATAGCACGGATATATTGAATCGCCGATGGATATCTTCGATCTCGTGTAAAACCTGATCTTGTACGAGGACATCCAGACCGGTGGTCGCTTCGTCAGCAACGATCAGTTTTGGGGTCAATGCCAGAGACATGGCAATGATCGCTCGCTGCCTCATGCCCCCGCTGAACTGATGCGGATAGTGGTTCAGGCGCTTTGAATCAAGACCCACTAGATCGAAAAGCCCGGCTACTTTTTCGCGAGCGGTTCTTCCTGCAGTCTCTTCATGGGCCTGAATCGCCTCGACAATCTGGTCACCAATTCTAAGCACAGGATCAAGAGCGTCCATCGCCGACTGCGGGACAAGGGCGATTTGCTTCCCCCGAATCTTATCCAATTCCGGGCGCTTAAGCGTCAGCAGATCCCGTCCCTGAAAGGACACTTGCCCTTCGACCCTTGCGCTACGGGGCAGCAGCCGAAGAATGCTCTTCACCACTGTCGTCTTGCCACAGCCGCTCTCGCCAATCAAGCCCACGTTCTGTCCCTCTTCCACCTGGAAACTGACTCCCTCCACGGCGCGGAGCAACTCTCGCCTTGTTTTGTAGTAGACCCGCAAGTCATTGACTTCCAACAGTGCCATTTTACATCCCTCGTTGTGTTAACAGAGACTTGGCTACCACTCGCGCAATCGTGGGTTAATGATCTCCTCGTACGAACGTCCGATAAAGAATGCCGACAATACCAGCACCACTATGGCCATTCCTGGGAAGAGACTCCACCACCACGCTGTCCGCATCCTCTGTGAAGAAAAACAGTAGAAGAGGACCTGACCCCAACTGATGGTATTAGGGTTACCCAAGCCCAGAAAGCTAAGGGAGGCCTCAACTAACACTGCATCGCCAGCAATAATGAGTGTGTAAAGAAAACTCAGAGGCAACACATTGGGAGCGATATGGCGATAGATAATTCTAGCGGAACTTGCTCCCATGGACTTGGCCGCAGCAACAAACGGGCGCTCCTTCAGGGTGAGTACCTGCGAGCGAATGACCCGTGAAGTAGTTCTCCACAATATGCTGGATATGACAATGATCAATATCCTGTCGCCGCGCCCGAGCATCATGATGGCTATCATAGCGAAGGGGATAAAGGGAATACCATACGCTATATCAGTTAGTCTCATCAAGGCGGTATCAATGGCTCCGCCATAGTACCCGGCTATCAGACCCACGTTGGTGCCTACAAAAGCCGCGCCAAAGGCAGCGGCCACGGCTATGACCAACGTGCGCTGCGTGCCCCAGATTAATTGTGAAAGCACATCCCGGCCCATCATGGTGGTGCCAAAAGGATGTCCCAGCGATGGAGGCTCTAGATAGGCCAGTTCTCCATCTGGGTGAAAGGTCTCCTCATAGGGGCCATACGGGGCCACGTATGGGGCGAAAACCGCCAACATGAAGAACAAGGCAAGTCCAGCCAGCCCCAGGCGACCAAACATATTCCCACCAATGACGCTCAATTGGTCGGCCATTGCTTCGCCTATGGACCGCACCGCCCCTAGCAAGCCCGGCAGTGGCACACGCTCCTGTTTGCGCCCTGGTTGTTTCTCCATATCGCTATTCTAACCTCACTCGGGGATCCAGGAAGGCGTAAGTGATGTCGGCCAAAAAGTTTAGCCCGATGACCACCGTGGCTATCATCAAGAAGCTAGCCTGGGCCAAAGGATAGTCGTGTACATTAACAGCATTGACTATCTCCCGCCCGAGGCCTGGCCAGGAAAATACTGTCTCCACCAACACCTGACCGCCAATGATATGTCCCACCATCATGGGCACAATGCTAACCACGGGAAGGAGCGCATTTCGAACCCAGTGGTTATAGATCACCCGTCTCTCTCCAATTCCTTTGGCCCGTGCCATCTGGACGAAATCTTCTCCCTGCACTTCCAACATACTATTCCTCATGGTCAATAGCGGCTCGGCAAGAAAATGTAAGGTGAGTATGATCAGAGGCAAAACTAGATGGTGGAGAAAGTCCAAGTTCAGGAACTTTTCCAGCGCATTTTCAAAGGTGTAGCCCGGTGTTCTAAGGCCGGCCGCGGGAACCCATTTAAGACGATAGGCGAACAAGACCAGCAGCATTATGGAAGTCCAAAACGTTGGTAGTGACTTCAGTGCCAGAGATGTCACGGTGCCAATTGTATCCAGCTTACCAGCTCTGCGCGACGCGGTCAGTGCACCTATAAGTACTCCCAAGATCAACGCAAAAAGCGTAGCTGGCCCGATCAGCACCACAGTATTCATGAATCTCGGGCGTAGCACTTCGACTACCGGACGACGGTAGCGGAATGAGTGTCCCATATCGCCGCGTACCAGGTTCTTGATATAGAGCCAATACTGAACGTGTATCGGCTTGTCTAAGCCAAATTGATGCAGCAAAGCCTCCCGGGCCTCCAGCTCCAGTGCTGGTGATACCACCAGCGAAGCAGGGTTGCCAGGCATCACTCGGAACATAATAAAGACCAAAGTTGCTAGTACGAAGAGAGTCAGGAGCAATAGTAGCATTCGTTTGACGATGAATATTCGAAGCTCCATAGACGACGCTTCTCCTATTTTGTATTAGAGCCTATTGAAAAGGCGAGAGTGTAACATAATACACTGAACATATCACAATCTCTCTTATGAGCGATGGAGCAGAAGTTGAGATCGAGTCAAACTCCAAAAGAACAGGGTTGAGGACGCAATTCGATCCCCCAACCCTGTTCCAGAGCTGTCAAGGTCCAGCTAACCCTTGTCCTAGTACAGGTGCGGACCCGTGTCTATATCGCGCTTATCGTTCTCAGGCGTTGGATAGTGTAGCATCCCTTTTTCATCCCAAGTGTACCCCGCTTCCAGCAGCAGCTCTTTGGCTCGCTCAGGGTCATAGGAGAAAGCAGGAATGCTGTCATTGTGCCAGAATTCGAGCGCCGGGGCGACGATGGAACCAGCAGGGTCTCCAGCACCTCTCAGCACGATCTTGATGATATCATCGATGGGGAAAGCTAGGCAAAGTGCCTGGCGGAAGATACGGTCGTTGAACGGCTCAAATCTGGTGTTAAAGTACACGCCTTCCATGCCGAACTCGACCACCTTCTCGACCTTGATATGGGGCAGTCCCTCCAGTTGCTCCACTTGGGCAACGGTCAGGATCTCGCCCACTGTGTCAATGCTTCCCTCCTCCAAAGCACCTAGCATACCATCTATGCTGCCGTAGGTGACGTGTAACAACCCCTCGGCCACTGGCGGCTGGAAGTGATCCTCGAAACGTACCAGCATGGATTCCTCCATCGTACGCCAGTAGTCGAACTTCCAGGGCCCGCTACCAATGGGGTTGTCGTTGGGGACCTCCAGTGGGTTTTCGATGTCCTCCCAAACGTGTTTGGGCAGGAGGAAGACCTGACAGAGGACATTGGCCACAAACGGCACGAATGGCTCAGTCAGAGTAAAGCGCACCTTGTTCGGGCCGACCACCTCCGCCTTCTCCAGCCGCTGCAACGCCGAGACAAACCAGACCCCCTGCTTCTCCTTGGCGTAATTGAATGTGAACGCAACGTCTTGAGCGGTCACCGGCTTCCCATCATGCCAGGTCATTCCCTCACGGAGGGTCACCTCATACTCACTGGGGCTAATGGCGTCTATGGATTCAGCAGCCCACGGTTGGGCCGTCCCATCTGGAGCGATCCTACCCAGCTTGTCGTACATGAGGCTGAGCCAGTTGAAGTCCTCAGGATTGGAGACAGCCATCGGGTTAGTAGTCTCAAAGTCCCTCGATAGGCCGGCTCGTATGACCTGCCTGTCAGTAAGGGGTTTAAGGCTGCTCAGTCCCCAGAAGTTATACACGGGGTTGCCCACAAAGATTGTGGGGTCGCCAAAGGTGTCCTTGTTGTATATACCGGCCAAGTGAAGGTGAGCAAAAGGATGGAACGGCTGGGCGTTGTAAAGCCACTCCTGAGCCTTGTCAATGATCTCCTTACGCTTGGCAGTGTCCGGTTCCGATCTCTGGGCCTCTACCAAGGCGTCGTACTCTGGGTTCTGGTAGCCTGAGAGGTTCGATCCGCTCGGGCCAACATTCGAAGAGTGATAATAGGTGTACAACCAGGTGTCGGGCTCCATCCTATCGGGGTTAGGGTCATGGTGAATGAAGTACACCTGGTAGATCTTGCCGTCCCAGGCTTGCTCAACCATCACGGGACTGGCAACGGGCCACAGTTCGGCAGGGATTCCGAGGTCTTCCCAGGCGTCCACAGCCAAGCGTGAAATCTCAAACCTTCTGGGGTCTTCGACGGCTGTCATGGTCATCACCTGGAACTCTTCAACTGGTTCACCCATTGGAGGTTTGGGTTCTGGCGTGGCCGTGACCACGACTTCTACTTCCACCTCTTTTGTGACCACGACTTCTACTTCCACCTCTTTTGTGACCTCGACCTCTTTTTCGACCACCACGGTCTCCTTGACTACCTTCTCCACGACCTCCGGAGTCGGCGCAGGGCCGCAGCCAGCCACCAGGGCCAGTAGCACGACGAGCCCCACCATTTTCCACAGTCTTTCTTTCCTAAACATCTTCTCTACCTCCTTTAGTTTTTAGAGTTTGGACACGCAAACTGCTGTTCTTGAGCTTTTTTCTTCACCTCCTTTCCAGTTCCGAGCTTTCGGAAAGCCCCACGGCGCGTTTTCACGTGTGAACGTCCTCTCAGCGTCGCCTCGGCTCTTGCTTGCCCTCAAACTTGCCAATCGCTCCGCTCCACTGCTACTGAGATCCAATCCGGCCTCCCAACTGCCGTCAGTCATCGACTTTCCCAGAGATCTCAATGGTCGACTTTGCCAAGACGGAATGCTTTATCGTATCCAGACTGGTTCTTACGCTCTAAAATCTCCTATCGTTGAGCTTTCTTACAGCTCTTTGAAAAGCCCGAAACTCAGGTATCGAGAAGCTCGATCCGGCAGAAGTGTAACCATATTTTGATCCGTTCCGAATCTCTCAGCTACTTGCAGGGCAGCACTCACATTGGCTCCTGATGAGGGCCCCACGGGGAATCCCTCCTCTCGCGCCAATCGGCTAGCCATGCGCCACGCCTCAGTGGAACTGACACGAATGATTTCGTCAATCTCTCTCAAATCTACTATCTCTGGAACGACACCGTCACTGATGCCTTGGATGCCGTAGATCGTCGGCTCATCACTGGAGTTCGAAGTCGCTTCGGCTGGTTCCACAGCCACGATCAAAACATCGGGGGCTGCCTCACGTAGAACTTGGGAGATGCCCATTATGGTTCCGCCGGTGCCAACTCCCAAAACAACAGCATCTACTTTCCCATCAGTCTGCTCCAGGATCTCCCTGCCTGTTTGCCAGTGTGCTCGCACATTGGCAAGGTTCGTGGATTGGTCTAACATGTACTTAGCGGGGTCAGCCTCCAGCATCTCAGCCGTAATCCTATTACGCACCATCCGTGCTGCTTTCTCTCGGTATATCACGCGTCCTTCAATCTGCAGATCGGTCGTGGTCAATCCCTCCACTGGGGTTAGCACTACCTTAGCACCAAAGTGCCCTACCAGGTCTTGAATCTCTTGGTTTGTGTCCTCGGTCATGACGAGCACTACATCATAGCCTTTGACCGACCCAAGTGCGGCGAGGGAAATCCCAGTATTGCCACTAGTAGCTTCGATCAAGATGGTTGATCCCGGCTTGATCTCCCCCGTTTTCTCAGCATCCTCAAGCATCTCCTTTACCATGCGATCTTTTATGCTGCCAGTGGGATTCATGAACTCGCACTTGGCCAGTATGCTCGCCCTCAGCCCGTTCGCCACCCGGCTTAGGCGGATCATCGGCGTATTGCCAATCAGGTCGAAGGCGCTCGTCGCAATCTTCATTCGCTTCTCCCTTCGGGCCATCACAGACCCCACTGATGGTGACATGGTGCATCGCCATAATGACGGTGCGATCTTGACCGTCGGTCAAGAATGTACCCGCCAGGCCCTTCACGACGTCCATCATCTACACGATTACAGAAACACACCGCCAGCGCCAATGGGGCTAGCAACAAGCTATTGCATCTCCCCACCCTCTCCCAGGGCTCTTGCGAAAGGCATGCTCAGAGGAACGGAGGCCGGGCAAAGGTCGTGAGGATCTCAGGAACACCAGACCGGTCAGGGAAGAACCGAACCAAACGATGGATCGAGCTCTTGTAGTGCCGAACGATCAGTTGGACGGCCCTTTCAGCGTCTCGGTCTCGCAAGGCGAGGAGGATCTCGTGCTTCTCGTCTAATCCTGGTTTTGCGTCGTAGTCGGGCGATGCAGTCGCAATGGCCAGAATACGCCTTGATTCGTTGTCAAGAGAACGGAGAAATGCTTGGAGCCGCAGATTGTTTGTGTTTGCGATGATCAAATCGTGGATCTTTCTGAACTCACTCACGGCCGAGTTAGTGCAGCTATGCTCTATTTCCTGATTCGCCCGCTCAAAGATCCGCTCCAGATCCTCAAGTTCGTGCTCCGATATATGAATCACCGCGGTCTGGACTGCAAGCGATTCCAGAGCCCCACGGATTTCATAGATCTCCCGTACGTCCTCACGGGTAATCTGGGTCACATAAGTGCCCACGTAAGAGTTGCGTTTCACCAGTCGCGCGTGCGATAGTTGCATCAGAATCTCGCGTACAGGCGTACGACTGAGGTCGAATTGGGCTGCTAACTCATTCTCTAGGAGCGCTTCCCCTGCCTTGAGTTGGTCGGACAGAATGAGCTCCTTCAGAGTTTCATAGGCTTTACGTTTGCGTGCGGCTTTGGTGATTCTTTTTTCCATGGCTCCGAGTGCTAATAAGCAATTGTATTCAAGGGTATACTCGCGTATATATTATATCACACATTGGCCTCATTGTCAAGTAGAATTTGTATTTGCGCCAAGACATCGTTACCAGGTTTGGGAAGCTCTTTGCTTTTTGTCCGTCAGTGGGATATAATGTATTCAGCGTGTCTTCACCGAAAGGAGCAGCGATTTGCGCATCCTGATGATCTCCAAGGCCTGTATCGTCGGGGCCTATCAGAAAAAGCTGGAGGAAATCGCCAGGTTTCCCGACGTGGAGCTCACCGTCGTCGTGCCGCCCTACTGGCGCGACGAGCGCGGGCTGATACGCCTGGAGCGGGAGCACACTCAGGGGTACGAGTTGCTTGTGGAGAGGATGGCTCTCAATGGCCACTTCCACCTGCACTTCTACCCGGGCTTGGCCAAACATTTTAGGAGGATAAAGCCCCACATTATCCATATTGACGAGGAGCCCTACAATGTGGCTACTTGGCAAGCTATGCGCCGGGCCAAAATCAATGGAGCCAAGGCCGTCTTCTTCACCTGGCAAAGCATCCATCGCCGCTATCCGCCTCCCTTCAGCCTCATCGAAAGCTATAACTTGCGAAACGCCGATTATGCCATCGCTGGGAACTCCGAGGCAGTGGGGGTGCTGAGAGCGAAGGGGTATCGAGGATCTATCAGCGTGATTCCTCAGTTTGGAGTGGACCCCGACAAGTTCAAAGCTCAAAGCTCAAAGCTCAAAGTTCCAAATTCGAAATTTGAAATTCGAAATTCGGAATTTACCATCGGTTACGTAGGTAGGCTAGTCGAGGAGAAGGGGGTCCATGTCCTACTGCGGGCGGTGGCTGGTTTGAGCGGCGCCTGTACTGGGGTCAGCCGAAGTAAGTGGCGGCTGCGCGTCCTGGGGAGTGGGCCGCAGAGGGCCCGCCTGG
>Ga0209979_1001986_pt1 | contig 20646 bp, 16 predicted proteins | sample AnhtaG_FD_183114 | JGI IMG/M metagenome (GOLD analysis project Ga0209979, IMG submission 183114) | Deep subsurface microbial communities from Anholt, Denmark to uncover new lineages of life (NeLLi) - Anholt_01485 metaG (SPAdes) (version 2) | ecosystem: Environmental > Aquatic > Marine > Oceanic...
AATATATTGAAACCTGCTGGTGGGCAATAAAGCAGATGTGGGATAAGGGGCTGGTATATCAGGGCTACAAGGTTACCCCTCATTGCCCTCGCTGTGGCACCTCCCTAAGCTCCCATGAGGTTGCCCTTGGCTACCAGGATGATGTTGAAGACCATTCAGTTTACATAAAGTTCAAGATTGTCCCATCATCACTAGTAGGCTCTGAGGTGCGTGAGCGACTGTCTGAGCTCTTTTCAGGTAAGCTTGCCTATTTTCTGGCGTGGACTACTACGCCGTGGACACTGCCAGGTAATACGGCACTGGCGGTGGCGGCTGATGCTGAGTATGCGGTGGTGGAAGTAGATGACGAATATCTCATTTTGGCTGATGCTCTGCGTGAGCGGGTGGGGTTGAGTGATAACAAGGTAGTAGAGAGGGTAAAGGGAAGTTACTTGGTGGAAGCGGAATATGAGCCATTATTTAATCCCCATGACTTCGGGGTGGAAGTCAGGTGTCCTATAGTGGTTGAAGATGCAGATGGACAATTACATTGGGAGCGTCCAGGTTTGGCACCACTGAGGGTCGTGCACGTAAGCGGGCCCTTGAAGTACCCAGTGATTGCCACCGATTTCGTTTCTATGGATGAAGGAACAGGAATTGTTCATGTTGCCCCTGCCTTTGGTGAGGTCGACTTTAATGCTCAATTTGATAATCCTCTGTGCTTTGTCCAACCTGTAAATTTGCAGGGTACCGTTACGGGCAGCTACCCCTTCTCTGGTAAGTTCGTCAAGGACGCTGACCCTCTTATTCTGGATGACCTGAAGGCGAGGGGGCTACTCTATCGCAGTGAGAAGATTCGCCATACCTATCCCTTCTGCTGGCGGTGCGAGACGCCTCTACTCTATTATGCCAAGCAGACCTGGTATATCAAGACGACAGCAGTTAAGGAAGGGCTTATTGCCGGGAATAATGAGATAAACTGGTATCCGGAGCATATCAAGTATGGTCGGTTTGGCGATTGGCTGGAGAATAATGTGGACTGGGCGTTTTCTCGGGAACGCTACTGGGGGACGCCGCTACCTATATGGCGTTGTGAATCATGCGAGAGATACGAGTGCGTCGGTGGTGTGGAGGAGTTAAAAGGTAAGGCTGGGTTTACTGGGCTGAAGGAGCCCTTAGATTTGCATCGCCCCTTTGTTGATGAGCTAACCTTTGATTGCCCCAGGTGCGGGGCGAAGATGAAACGGGTGCCAGAGGTAATTGACTGCTGGTTTGATTCAGGAGCTATGCCAATAGCTCAGTGGCACTATCCATTTGAGAATGATACCTTGCTTGAGGACGGGCGATTTCCTGCTGATTACATCTGTGAGGCAGTTGACCAGACTCGCGGCTGGTTCTACAGTTTACATGCCATATCTACCTTGCTATTTAATCGTCCCTGCTTTAAGAATGTTATCTGCCTGGGGCATGTCCTTGATGCCAGAGGGGAGAAGATGAGCAAGACTAAGGAGAATGTGGTTGAGCCATCGGCGGTGATTGATAAGTATGGTGCTGATGCCCTGCGCTGGTACTTCTTTACCGCCGTGCCGGCAGGTAATGTGTACCGTTTCGATGACAAGATGGTAACTGAGATAACTCGCCGCTTTTTATTGACGCTATGGAATGTCTACTCCTTCTTTGTTACCTATGCTAATATAGACCGCTTTACCCCTGATGCTGAAGCGACCTTATCATTTCAATCGGAACTGGATAAGTGGATTATCTCGGAGCTTAATCAGCTTGTAGTTGATGTTGATACAGCGCTGGATGGTTATAACCCAACGGAGGCGGGGAGAAAGATAGAAAGCTTTGTCAATGACCTATCTAACTGGTATGTGCGTAGGAGTCGTCGGCGTTTCTGGAAGAGTGAGAATGATGCCGATAAACAGTCGGCATATACTACTCTTTATGAGTGTCTGGTTACGCTATCTAAGCTACTGGCTCCATTTACTCCGTTCCTGGCTGAAGAACTGTATCAAAACCTGGTCGGCTCGGTATTTCCTGAAGCTCCAGATAGTGTGCACCTGGCTGATTTTCCAGTGGCTGACGTCGCCAAAATTGATAAGCAGTTAGCTGCCGATACCCGTTTAGTGATGAAAGTGTCAAGTCTGGGACGGGCTGCTCGGAGTCAAGCCGGCATAAAAGTGCGCCAGCCTTTAGCTCACGTTATGGTTAGTGTGGCCGGTAGTAATGAACAGAGAAGTTTAGAGCGGCTGAAGCCTCAAATTTTGGAAGAGCTTAATGTGAAAGACTTGGAGTTCATTGAAAGTGTGGCCGCGCTGGATAAGCTGGGTTATATGGTTAGCTCGGAGGGAAATTGCGTGGTGGCAATCCCTACTGAGATTTCCCCTGAACTGGCTAGTGAGGGATTGGCGCGGGAGATTGTGCACCGATTGCAGATGATGCGCCGCTCGGCTGGATTTGACATTGCTGACTATATTGTTACCTATTATCAAGGTGAAGCTTATATAAGAAAGGTAATAGTCGATTTTGCTGATTATATTAAGCAAGAAACGCTGTCCCGGCAGCTTATTGAGGGGGTGCCTGGAGAGGGCGCCTTTACCGAAAGCTTTAGATTGGGCGGCTACGACATATTATTGGGAGTAAAAAGATTGGGCTAACTTAGGGTGGTGGGCTCTCGATAAGGGTAGCATAAGTAGTATGTTTAGTATCACCATGCCAATAGATTATTTTTACCATTTGCCCAATTTGACTGGCGCGTATCACTTGTATTAAGTCGTCGGTATTGGTTATTTCCCTGTCCTCGAAGGCAATGATGACGTCACCCGGCTCAAGCCCGGCTTCATCGGCGGGACTGTTAGGGGCTACCTCAGTGACCAGTGTCCCTTGATTTACCGCTAATCCATAGTAGGCAGCTACCTCTTCATTGACAGGCCAAAGCCCCACCCCCAGCCAGGGGCGAATCACAAACCCAGTTGTGACCAGGTCCTCAATAATCGGTAACGTACTATTGGTGCTTATGGCATAGCCCATTCCTTCTACACCCACCTCAGCAATCTTGATACTGGTGATGCCGATTACCTCCCCGGCCATATTCACCAGCGGGCCACCGCTATTACCCGGATTAATAGCGGCATCGGTTTGAACGAGGTCATACAGGGTTTGTCCAGAGGATACCGATAGAGAAACTCCTAGCGCACTGACTATCCCATTGGTGGCGCTTATCCTCTCTCCTAGTGAATTACCGATGGCTACTACCCAGTCGCCAACTCTCAATTTGCTGGAATCTCCTACGCTGGCTGCCGGTAGGTTCTCAGCGTCTATCTTGAGTATGGCTAAATCGGTTAGCGGGTCGGTAGCTACTGTATTTATATCCACTGGGAAGATTCTGCCGTCGTCCAGGGTTACCGTAATACTCTCAGCCCCTTCTACCACATGGTTATTAGTTACAATAATCCCATTTTCATCTATAATCCACCCTGAGCCAGCGCCCTCTTGGGTGGATGGTCGGTTTAAAAAATCATAGGTTATAACTTCAGTATTAATAGCTACCACTGAAGGCTTGACCTTAGCCACGACATCGGCAATGCCGGGCAATACTGGAGCATTACTTTCTACGGTCGGTGGTGTCCAGTCAGAGTCAATCTGGTCAACAGTCTCGTTTGGTGATGAGTTGGGTGGCGGTGAAGTCTCTGTATCAGACAGCAAACAACCGCTGCTCAGCGAAAGGACTAAGATTAGGATAGCTGAGATTACTAGATATTTTATATTTGCCCTTTTCATTGCTGATTTTATTATAGCATGCGGGCAAAATTAGAAGCAAAAATAGGGGAAGGGGCCAGGTATGACCCCAGCCCCTTATCTGGCTATTTATGCTGTAGGTACCTTGGGTAGTTGAGCCAGTGCCTCCTTCACCTTTTCTTCGGGATACTCATAGTCTGGTAGTCTACCTGAGAGGTACTCATCATAGGCAGCCAGGTCGAAATGACCATGCCCACTATGAGCTATCAGGATGGTTTTTGATTCACCTGATTCCTTACAGGCAAGGGCTTCATCTATAGCTACCTTGATACAATGGTTTGGCTCTGGGGCAGTAATGATGCCTTCAGTCCGGGCAAACTTTACCCCAGCCTCAAAGACAGGGATCTGATATTCAGCTCTGGCCTCAACTAAGCCCAGCTTGTAGAGGTGGCATATGATGGGTGCCATCCCATGGTAGCGCAGTCCCCCGGCGTGAATGGGGGATGGAACAAAGGTATGCCCTAAGGTATACATCTTAAGTAGTGGAGTAAGACCAGCCTCATCACCAAAGTCGTAGGCATAGGGTCCCTTAGTTAGAGTTGGGGCGGCTTGAGGTTCGACACAGATAATGCGCATATCTGGTCTCTTCCCGCTAATCTTGTCCCTGATCCAGGGCAGGAACTGCCCGGCGAAGTTTGAGCCGCCGCCGACACAGCCAATAATAATATCTGGGTAAGCATCAGCCATCTCCATCTGCTTCCTTGTTTCCTCGCCAATGATAGTTTGATGAAGCAGGACATGGTTAAGGCAACTACCTATTGAATAATGGGTATCATCGCGGGTGGCGGCATCCTCTATTGCCTCGCTGATGGCGATTCCCAGGCTGCCGGTACAGGTAGGGTCTTTGGCTAAAACGTCACGTCCGGCTTTAGTATCTTGGCTGGGGCTGGGGACACACTTGGCTCCCCAGGTCTCCATCAAGATGCGACGGTAGGGTTTTTGCTCATAACTAATCTTGACCATGTAGACCTTCAACTCGATGCCGAAGAACATACAGCCCATAGCCAGGGCACTGCCCCACTGCCCGGCTCCAGTCTCGGTAGTCATGCGCTTGGTACCCTCTTGCTTATTATAATAGGCCTGGGCGACAGCAGTATTAGGCTTATGGCTTCCGGCTTGGCTGGTTCCCTCGTATTTGTAGAAAATCTTGGCTGGCGTATCCAGAGCTTTCTCCAGCCGGTATGCCCGATGCAAAACTGTCGGTCTCCAGGTGTGGTAGATATGCTGCACCTCCTCAGGAATTTCAATATAACGCTCAGGGCTGAACTCCTGCATAATAAGAGCCATAGGAAATATGGGGGCTAGGTCATCAGGGGTTACTGGCTTTCCTGTGGCTGGATGTAAAACCGGTGGCAGCGGCTCAGGCAAATCGGGCAGAATGTTATACCAAGAAGTTGGCATCTCCTTTTCATCTAGAATAAACTTTGTTCTCTCCACTTTGTCCTCCTTTTTATTTTACTTTGTAGAGCTATGTATGACCTAATCTCTCGGCCCCAAGGGGCCACCACCACGACATAGTAAACATATTCTTACCTCCTTATTAAAAAAGCCTCCTACTCCTTTAAGGGGCAGGAGGCTTACTCCCACGGTGCCACCCTTCTTAGTCATCTCCAGCTATTAAAATTAGATGACCATCTTTATCAGGTACAGAGCTTAGTATGTAAAAAGCTTCGCTCTATACCCTGGGACTTAATAACGCTTCCCCGGCGGCAAAGCCTACTCATTTACCAATTTGGTAATTTTCGGTTTGCAGCTCCCAAGTCCATTCACCTTCTGCGCCAGCATCGGCTCACACCTTACCCGACTCTCTGTGCCTCGCTTGAAGCCTACTAGTCTTGTTCACAGCCTTTACTTTATTCTATTATTTATGAATATAACTTAATATTGATTATTTGTCAACAGTTTTTGGGCATCTAAGCTTTGTTCTTTTCAGAGATAGTAAAATCTGCTACACTAGTTTACCCTAAATTCCAATTAAAGGAGAAATTAGAGGTAAGTAATGAACTTGAAGGCAATGCTGGAGGCGGCGGCGAAGCACTATGGAGGAAAGACAGCTATCGCTTTAGGTGACCGCAGATTATCCTATGCCGAGCTGGATGAAGCCTCAAACAAGGTAGCCAATGCCTTGATTAAAATGGGGGTAAGCAAAGGCGACCGGGTGGCTATGCTATTACCTAATAGCCCGGAATTTGTCGTTATCTACTTTGGGATAACCAAGATTGGTGCCGTAGCTATTCCCCTGGATACTAAGTATAAAGTTGGTGAGCTAGCTTCCCTGTTTGACGACTCTCGGCCGAAGGTTATGGTGACTGAAAGCCCCTTTCTGGAACCACTAGTTCCTATCTTACCCAGATTTAATTATATAGAGCATGTCATAGACTTGGGTTCTAAGTATGAGGGGCGATTCCTTAGCTATCAGGAGATTATGGCTACAGGTTCGGCACGGAAGGTTGAGGTGGAGCCGGAGCCTGAGGATATAGCCAATATTGCCTATACCTCAGGACCTACCTTTCGTCCTAGAGGGGTTATGTTGTCCCACCAAGACTTAGTGACCGAGGCAACCATATCAGGGGATGGATTTCGGCAAACCGATGAAGATGTAACTGTTCTATTTGCTTTGCCTATGCATCACGTCGTTGGCTTGGTAATAATATTGCTGACTTCGCTTGCTAAGGGTAGCACAGTGGTAATGTTGCCCAGGTTATCTATCAGTGGTCTTATGGAGACTATTGAGAAGGAGAGGAGCACTATATTTATCGGGGTGCCCTTTGTTTTCGCCTTGATGGTTCATATGGCTGAGGAAGAGGGGGTAAAGCATGATTTGAGTTCCCTCCGCTTATGTTGTGTTGGAGGGGCACCCATGCCGACGGATGTTATGAAGCGATTTAAGCAACTCTATGGTTTGGATGTTGTTCAGTGGTGGGGTTTAACTGAAACTACTGCTCATGTTACCTGTCAGCCTGTCGATGGCACAGGAAAGCTTGGCTCAGTAGGGAAAGCCCTGCCTGGGTGGGAGGTGAAGATAGTAGGTGATAATGGTAAGGAACTCCCCCCAAATCAATCAGGTGAGATAATTGTTAGCGGGCTAATAATGAAGGGGTATTATAATAATCCTCGAGCTACCGCTGAGACGATAAGGGATGGCTGGCTCTATACCGGTGATGTTGGTAAGGTCGATGGGGATGGCGAGCTGTTCATTTTAGGCAGGAAGAAGGAGATGATTATCGCCAAGGGTCAGAATATCTATCCCAGCGATATCGAGGATGTGTTATATACCCATCCTAAGGTAGCTGAGGCAGCGGTAGTGGGGATTCCCGATGAGCTGCGGGGGGAGGTGGTTAGAGCTGTTATTAGTTTAAAGGCAGGGGAGGCAGCCACAGAGCCGGAGATTAAGCGATTTTGTCTTGAGCGCATAGCTAATTATAAGGTGCCTAAACAGGTTATATTTTTGGATTCTTTACCCAAAACTGCTGCTGGTAAGATTCGCAAGGAAGACCTTAAAAAGTAATTATTAACCTATCCCCTTGGGAAGGGGAGTCATAGATTCCGAAGGAGCTGCACCCCTTCAGACTTTCTTGCATAAGGGGAGATAATAGAAGGAGGCGTTAGCCTCTCTTAAACTCCCTTGGTAAATGACCTCTATTTAACCCTATTGACAAATGGCGAAATATATGTTTGTATTTATACATAGTTTGTCTATGTATAACGATAAGCGAGGTAATTTAAATGGCTCGAAGGCGTGACTTAATGAAGGGTAGCACTGATTCCTTGCTTCTTTACTTAATATCTCAACAACCAATGTATGGCTACCAGATTATTAAGGAGCTTGAGAGAAAAAGCCAGGGCTACTTCAAATTTAAGGAGGGCACCCTTTACCCGGCTCTTCACCGTTTAGAAAGGGCAGGCTTAATCCTGGGTAAGTGGCAGGTGCTGCCTGGTAGCCGGCAGAGAAGGTATTATCATATTACCGATAAAGGGCGCTATACCCTCTTAGAGAAGAGGAACCAGTGGCAGGATTTTTTGGCAGCTATGAACCTAGTTCTACAACCAACGAGTACTTAATACGAGGCAGAGGCAGTGGTAACTGAATTAAATCATTACCTGGATAGTGTTAGAGATAATCTGAGGCTCGACCTTTCATCTGAGCGGGAAGTTACCAGTGAGCTTGAGACTCATATTGAGGATAGGCTTCAGGAGCTGAGGCAAGCTGGGCTATCTGAAGAGGAAGCAGCTAATACCTGTGTCAAGCTGCTAGGCTCAGCCAAGTTAGTTGCTCGTCAAATATATGAAGCCCATAGCCAGGGTACCTGGCGCCAAGCGCTATTAGCTTCAATGCCACACCTGCTTTTTGGTTTATTGTTTGCTCTGAATTGGTGGCAAGGTATTGGCTGGCTATTAGTCATGCTCGTTTTAGTGCTGAGTGTGGCAGTCTACGGCTGGTGGCATGGTAAACCAGCTTGGCTTTTCTCTTGGCTGGGTTACTCCTTACTACCGGTAGTGGTGGCTGGTCTCCTGTTACTTTATCTGCCTAAGGGGTGGTCTTGGGTGGCAATACTCCTTTATATCCCGCTGGCTTTATGGTTGCTATACCGCATTACAGTTCAAACCATAAAAAGAGACTGGCTATATAGCTCGCTAATGTTGTTTCCGGTGCCGATCATCCTCGGTTGGTTTTTGGCTGTGCAGTTGGAAGGTAGATTCCCTGAGTTTAGTGTAGAGCGCCTTCACGACTTGGCGCCATGGATTGGGCTAAGCTTTTTAGCTTTGGCGGTAACAGCAGCTACCTTCATTCGTCTGAGGCAACGTTGGTTAAAAGTAACCGTGCTATTTATATCGGGACTTCTAACTCTAATTATGGCCGCCTGTTATGCCGAAGGTAGACTCGGCTTGTCTACCTTTTTGGTTCTAATTCTAGTCCTGTTGAGTCTTTTCTTAACTCCGGCATTGCTGGAACGTAAGATAAGATATTATAGGCAGCGCCCAATAGCTTAGTGAAAAAAGCACGAATAATGGCGCAGGGAGGTCTGTAACGCAAAAGGTAGCCATTGTTACTGATAGCATAGCTTGCCTCACCAGGGAAATAGTGGCGCAGTATGGGATTAGGATTGTGCCTGTTAACTTTTACTCCGAAGGTAAGGTCTATAAGGATTGGGTGGATATAACCCCGGCTGAGGCCTATGAGTTATTCCTGAAGGACCCTGAGTCTTTTAAGACATCAGCCGCCTCGCCTGAGGACTGCCTTAAAGCCTACCGTGAAGCCAGCAAGCAAACGAAGAACATCCTTTGTGTTACTATCTCGGCTAAACTCAGCGCAGTCCATAGTGTAGCCCAAGGGGTTAAAGAGCAAGCCAGGACCGAGCTTCCTCAGACCTCCATAGAAGTATTGGACTCCCAGACAGCTACCGCTGCCGAGGGTTTTATTGCCTTGGCTGCGGCTCGGGCGGCGGCGGAAGGGAAGGGCTTGGCTGAAGTGATTAAGGCAGCCGAGGAAGTGAGAGACAGGGTTAGTCTCATCGCCCTTATGGATACAGTTCGCTATGTTTACAGAACCGGGCGTATACCCAAAGTGGCCGCCCTGGCAGGCTCTATGCTTAATATCAGGCCAATATTTACTATCTCTTCAGGGGTTCCCCATTTTATGAACGCAGTGAGAAACAAAGAGCGTGGTATAGACCGGCTGCTTAAGATAATGAGCGACAAAGTGGGGCTAAATCCAGTGCATGTTGCCGTGATGCATGCCTATGCCCTGGATGAAGCCGAAAAGTTAAAGGAGCGGGTATCATCTGAGTTTAATTGTGCCGAGCTCTGGATTACCGAGTTTAGCCCGGTAATGGGCTATGCCTGCGGCGCTGGAACCCTGGGTCTTGCCTTTTATTCAGAAGGTTAAGGGAAGAGTTTAATAGATTAAGTCTATAAAAGCGGCAAAAGCTGAACTTTTTTTAGGTAAAAGGAGGTTAATCAAAGGAAACTACTAAGTTGGGCAGATATTATTCTGGGCATTTGGGGAACAGAGGCGAAGGATTGGAAAGGAGCTGATAGCGGTGTGGGGTGCTTAAAGATTATTCTACTAAGTTCAACGACGTAAATTAAGGAGGTATAGAAAGGTGATTTTGAAATGGAAAACCTGGAACACGGTCTTAATTTCTCTTGGTCTGGTCTTGGTTATTTTATCCCTGGTTTGGCTGTATGCTATCTTCCCCCCTTTGGCTAAACTCCCTGCCGACCATCACAAAGTAATCAATTTTGAAGGTACCTATGAAGTGATGAACCCTGAGACCGGAAGCCTGGACGAAATCCCGGTCAATGTGGTGAGAGAACAACAGGCGACAGGAGTTCAGGATAATGTGCTGATAATTAATCAGACAGTTACCACTGCCCATGCACTGGCTGGCATGGAATTACCCCAGTTTGGACTAACCGAGGTACTGGGGGTAGACAGGTCTATCCGAGCATATGTCGCCGGCTATGGGGACATGGAGCGAAGCGGTCAATTTTGCTTCCCGGAAAAGGTGGGAGAGAAGACCTACTCCATGTGGATACTGACCGCTGGGCGTCCCTTAGACGCCAATTTCACAGGTGAGGAGGATTTTCAGGGTCTGAGGGTATTTGCCTTTGAAATTAGTGAGCAAGATCTGGACATCGGCACCCAAGAGGGAACTGGCCTGCCTCAAGTTGTGGATGTAGTTGTTGATCTGAAGGTTGAGCCGGTGAGCGGGGTGACAGTATATACGGAGAGCGTTAATGCCATTAATATTGTTCCTGCGCCAGGCATGAAGATGCCGGTCTATGTTTCTAGCCTGAGGTTTACTGACGACACGATTGCGGATCTGGTTGACACGGCCAGGAGCGCCCGGAGCATGTTACTCTGGGCTAAGGTCTATGGCTTTTGGCTGGTCATCAGCGTAGGCATTGTTTTAACGCTGGTGGGTGTGCTAGGGGCTATCCGAACCAGACCAAGGGAAGTGGCCTAGCTAGTTTTTGCTGAAAAAGCTCCGAAGGACTTTTTCGGGAGAAAGAGATTTTCATGGCTAATAAGGTAGCCATTATTACTGATAGCCTGGCTTGCCTCACCAGGGAACTGGTGGAGGAGTATGAGATTGGGATTGTGCCTCTCAACATTCACTTTGAGGGTAAGGTTTATAAAGATTGGGTGGATATAACCCCCTCTCAGTCCTATGAGTTATTTTTAAAGAATCCTGACTCTTGGGGCTCATCCGCACCCTCGCCTGAGGACTTCCTTAAAGCCTACCGTGAAGCCAGCAAACAAGCCAAGAATGTCCTTTGTGTTACTATCTCGGCTAAACTCAGCGCAACGTATGATATTGCCCAAGTAGCTAAAGAACGAGCCGAGGCGGAGCTGCCCGGGACAGCTATTGAGGTGTTAGACTCCCAGACAACCACTGCTGCTGAAGGTTTTGTTGTCTTGGCTGCAGCTCGAGCAGCGGCGGAGGGGAAAAACTTGGCTGAGGTAGCTAAGGCAGCCGAGGAAATGAGAGACAAGGTCAGGTTTTTTGCCTTTTTGGATACTGTCCGTTATGTTTACCGGTCAGGGCGCATACCCAAGATAGCATCGCAGGCAGGCTCCATACTTCATATCAAACCGATACTTACTACCTCTTCTGGATTAGTGCGTTTTGCTGGTGTAGCCAGAAGCAAAAAGAGTGGGGTGGAGCGGCTGCTTAAGATAATGAGAAATAAGGTGGGGCTGAGACCGGTGCATGTTGCCGTGATGCATGCCTATGCCCAGGATGAAGGTGAGAGACTAAAGGAGCGGATATCTTCTGAATTCAATTGTGCTGAACTGTGGATCACTGAGTTCAGTCCGGTAATGGGCTATGCCTGTGGCACTGGAACCTTAGGTATTGCTTTTTATCTGGAAGACTAGGGGCGGAATTAGACCTTTTATGGTTGCTAAAGTGGCTATCGTTACTGATACTGCTGTCTGCATTCCACAAGAGCAAGCTGCTTTCTAGTTTGATGGTGCTGAGTTATCTATCACTAAGGCTTGCCTCTTCAATCTACCCTTGGAAAACGACCTCACTTTTAATAATTAGTAAGATTTTTTCAGATTACCTAGCGAAATCAAAGGAAATACTCTATAATAAGGGGTGTGAAAAATGCTCAGCTTGTCTCTGATGTGCAGCGACTGATTGATAGCTTGGGGGAGTTTCCTGAGCTGGTAGCGGAGCCTGTCTTTATTGCCGTCAGTGGTCTACCTGGGACAGGGAAATCTTACTTTTGTAGTAAGCTGGCTGAGAGGCTATCATTCATTATTCTGGAAAGTGATGCCTTACGCAAGGCTCTTTTCCCATCACCGAGCTATAGTCCGCAGGAGAGTTCACGCCTTTTTGGGGCTGTTCGCCTTCTTGTTGAGAGATTACTGAAAAAAGGAAATTCCCTTATTTTAGATGCGACCAATCTATCAGAGCGACATCGTGAATATCTCTATAGTATTGCTGACCGCTTGGGTATCAAGTTAGTCTTGGTGCGGGTTGAGGCGCCACCTTGGGTAGTGCATGAGCGGCTTAAAGCCAGGCGGGAAAATTTAGGGAGTAAATCAGATGCTGACTGGGCAATATACCAGAGGATGAAGCCCTCGGTTCAGAAAATCCGTCGCCACCATTATGCTGTGGACACCTCTCGCGATATTACCCTGGTCCTGGACAAAATTGTGAGGGAAGTGATACATTAGAGTTTCCCATTTAGCTTTTATTTACACGAGATTAAACTTTATAGGAGGTTTGCAAGATGCCTTACGGGTATAATGGGCAGATACTACGGGTTGATTTATCTCGTGGTGCCATATCGGTAGACGCAGTTGACGAGCTATTCTGCAGGAAATATTTAGGTGGCGCCGGTTTTATTTCATACTTTCTGTTGAAAGAATTACAGCCAGGAATTGACCCCTTAGGTCCGGAGAATAAACTAATCTTTGCTCTGGGACCGGTAACGGGGGTTCCGCTACCTGGAAACGGTCGTAACTGTGTTGGTGCCAAATCGCCTCTAACCGGCGGCTATGCCAAGTCAGAGGTAGGAGGATTCTGGGGTGCTGAGCTTAAGCACGCTGGCTACGATGCCATTATTGTTGAGGGCAAGGCTGAAAAACCGGTTTACCTCTGGATTCATGATGGAGAGGTAAGCATAAGAGATGCCAGTCACCTCTGGGGAATGAAAACAAAAGAGACAGAGCAGACTATCAGAACCGAGCTGGGAGATAACCTGATTCGAGTGGCAGGTATAGGACTGGGTGGAGAAAATTTGGTGCGCTTTGCTTGCATAATGAATGACCTTAAGGATGCCGCTGGTAGAGGCGGAATGGGGGCAGTAATGGGCTCGAAGAACCTTAAAGCGATTGCTGTTAGAGGTCACAGGAGGCCCCGGGTGGCTGAGCCTGAGCGGATAAAGGGATTCAGACAGTGGGTCTTAGATAATCCACAGCGTTGGGCGTGGGCACATGAGCTGGGCACCGGGGCAGCAATGGAGGCTGGTGTAGCTGACGGGAATATACCAGTTCGTAATTTCCTGGATGGTGAATTCCCTGAGATAGCAAAGATAAGTGCTGAGGCAGTAAGAGATACGATTAGGATTAAGATGGAAGGTTGCTATGCCTGCCCGGTCCGCTGCAAAAAGGTGGTCAAGGTTGACCAACCTTACCCTGTGGACCCTGTCTATGGCGGTCCGGAGTATGAGACGCTGGCCGCGATAGGTTCTAACTGCGGCGTAAGCGACCTTAAGGCAATCGCCAAGGGGAATGAACTTTGTGGTGCCTATTCTTTGGACACGATTTCAACCGGGGGTGTCGTTGCCTTGGCTATGGAGTGCTTTGAGAACGGGTTACTTACCACTAAGGATACTGATGGTATTGAGCTGACGTTTGGGAATGCTGAAGCTATGCTTAAAACCATCGACTTGATTGCTAAGCGTGAGGGTATTGGTAACCTCCTGGCTGAGGGGACAGCTCGGGCTGCCCAAAAAATCGGCAAGGGAGCCGTGGAATTTGCCATGCAGGTTAAAGGACTGGAAATACCAATGCATGACCCGCGAGTAAAAGCCGCCCTGGGCTTAGGCTATGCGGTTAACCCGAATGGGGCTGACCACTGTGCCAACCTTCATGACACTATGCTCGCCCAACCGGGACCGTTCCTTGACAGGTTGAAGCCTCTGGGAATACTGGAACCTCTTCCTGCTGATGACCTTGGGCCGCATAAGGTAAATATGTTCCGAGATGTGCATCTGTCTCGTATTGCTCTGGACTGTCTTGTGCTCTGCCTGTTTTTGCCTTACGATGTAAACCAAACTGTCGATATCTTGTCTGCAGTTACCGGGTGGAAGACCAGTACAACCGAAATGCTGAGGGTAGCTGAGAGAACCATGACTATGGCAAGGTTATTTAATATCCGGGAGGGGCTCAGTGCTGCTGACGATAAGCTGCCCAATCGTTTCTTCCAACCCAAAAGGAACGGAGTCCTATCTACCAAATTCTATGACCCCGAACAACTAGAGAAGGCTAAAAGCTATTACTATACTCTAATGGGCTGGGATGCAAAAACTGGTATACCCACACCTGAGAAGTTGCAGGAGTTGGGTATTGAATAGTAGCTGGGGTATAGTTATTTAAAAAGCGAAAGGAGATTTAGGTGGAGATTAAGGTCGTAGCTGGTGATATGACTAAGACCAAAGCTGATGCCATTATTGTGCCCTTTTTTGAGGGTATGGAACGCCCCGAGGGTGACATAGCTACTATAGATAAAGCTTTGGATGGAGCTATCTCCCAGCTTATCAGCCAGGGTGAGATTAAGGGTAAACTTAATGAGATTACTATTATCCATAGCCTAAGTAAGCTCCCGGCAGCTCGGGTGGTGATTGCTGGCTTGGGTAAGCAACAGGAGCTATCCCAAGATAAGGTTCGTGGGGCAATAGCTGAGACCTGCCGGTTACTCAGGCAGAAGGGGGTAAATAGTATCGCCACTATGGCTCAAGGAGCGGGGATAGCGGGAATAACTCCGGAGGGTGCTGCTCAAGCAATAACCGAGGGTGCCCTGCTTGGCGTCTACTCATTTCGTAGGCATATAACCAAGGAAGCTGAATATGGTGAGATTAAGCAGCTCTTAATAGTGAGCAGTGATGAGTCTGAGCTACCCGCTTTAGAACAAGGCTGCTACAAAGGCAGGGTTATGGCTGAGGCAACTAATCTGGCTCGTGATATGGTCAATGAGCCAGCTAACCATATGACACCCACTCAGATGGCTGAGACAGCAAGAAGACTGGCTGAGACCTGCGGGCTTGAACTCAATGTTCTTGAGCGGGAGCAGATGCAGGAGTTAGGGATGGGGGCGCTATTAGGTGTGGCTCAGGGGAGTCGGCAACCGCCTAAATTTGTTGTTCTCCATTATAGGGGGGGCGATTCAAGCGAAATTGATGTGGCATTAGTCGGTAAGGGAATAACCTTTGATTCCGGAGGTATTTCTATAAAGCCATCAGCGAAGATGGATAAGATGAAAGGAGATATGGCTGGCGGCGCTGCCGTTATGGCAGCGATAAGTGCCATTGCCCAACTCAAGCCGAAGATTAATGTTATGGCTATTATCCCAGCTACGGAAAACCTACCCAGCGAAAATGCTTTGAAGCCAGGTGATATTTTAACAGCGATGAGTGGTAAGACTATTGAGATTATCTCCACTGATGCTGAGGGACGCCTTATTTTAGCTGATGCTTTAGGCTATGTCAGAAAGTTCGGTGCCAAATTTATGATTGATGTAGCCACTTTAACCGGAGCCATGAGGATAGCACTGGGTGATGTGTGCACCGGTGCTTTTGGCAATAACGAGGAGCTAATAGATAGGATAATTGCGGCCGGTGCTGAAGCTGGGGAGCTTATCTGGCAGATGCCAATGTATGACCAGTATAAGGAGCAGAACAAGAGCGATGTAGCCGATATTAAAAATACTGGTGGTAAATACGGAGGGGCTATCACTGCCGCTCAGTTCCTGTCTGAATTTGCTGGTGATACCCCATGGGTTCATCTGGATATTGCTGGCACCAGTATGACTGATAAAGAGAGAAATTACCTGGTTAAAGGGGCTACCGGGGTGCCGGTAAGAACCCTGGTCAACCTTGTCCTGTCTCTGGCTAAATAGTAGGCAAAAAGGAGGGCTTGGATTATGAAGATTAAATGGCTGGGACACGCATCCTTTATGATTACCTCAGAGGCCGGAACAAAAATAATCACTGACCCCTATGTAACCACTGAGAACTTGAACTACGGTGAAATAGAGGAGTCGGCTGATATTGTTACCGTAAGCCATGAGCATGGTGACCATAGTAATGTATCTGCGGTTCAGGGTAGTCCTGAGGTGGTTAAGGGGACAGCAAAAGTTAAGGGAATAGAATTTAAGGGTATCCCTACCTACCATGATGATGCTAAAGGGAAGTCGAGAGGTAGTAATACCATACTCTGCTTTGAAGTAGATGGAGTAAGGGTTTGTCATCTTGGTGATTTGGGTCACCCCCTCAGTGATAAGCAGACGACTGAGTTAGGCAGTGTAGATATACTGCTAATTCCGGTGGGTGGTTTTTATACCATTGATGCTAAGGTAGCTGGTCAGGTTTGTGATAAACTTAAGCCTAAGGTGATTATACCTATGCACTTCAGAAACGATAAGTGCAGTTTCCCTATAGCCGGTGTGGATGAATTTCTTCAGGGGAAAGAGGGTGTAAGCCGACTGGATACTAGCGAAGTGGAGTTTAAGCAGGGAGAGCTTCCAGCAACCACTAAAACTGTAGTCCTGAAACCAGCGTTATAGGCACTAGACCGAGACTATTTATTCAAGGGTGGATTGAAGGGGCCTAGCTCCTTCGCAAGTTCCAATTCCCCGTAGAGGCTATTGACTGCCGTGGTAAAATAATATAGGGGTGAGTTTAGAGGAACTGAGAAATATACTTTGGATATAGGTTCTATTGTTCTTGCTGGTGGCAAGGGCTTGCGCTTGGGGCACGAGAAGGCGGTAGAAACCGTTGGCAATAAAAGTTTGATAGAATGGGTAGTATTTTCTCTTAGCTTTTTAAATAGTGACATTATTATAGTTACTGCTGCAAAGCAAGTATTCCCTCAGTTTATTGGCTACCCAAAGTTGAGGATGGTAACTGATGCTTACCCCGGTAAAGGCCCCTTGGGTGGTATCTATACAGGTTTAGCCGCATCGGATTCATCCTATAACCTTGTCGTTGCTTGTGATATGCCCTTTTTGAACCAAGCCTTGCTGGACTATATGATACAAATTTCGGCTAGCTTTGACCTAGTAGTTCCCCGATTGGGGAATATGGTTGAACCACTTCACGCTGTTTATTCAAAGGGCTGCTTAGCTCCTATTGAATGTCTGCTTAAGCAGGGTAATCTGAGCATTAGAGAACTTTTTACTTTGGTTAGGGTAAGGTATGTAGAAGCTGCGGAGATTAACCGGTTTGACCCTGAGCATTTGAGCTTTTTCAATGTTAATACTGAAGCTGATTTGGAGACGGCAAGGGAAATAGCCAGAGGAGATATGAGCAATGATAAGTGTTGAGCAGGCTCTGGAGAAAATTCTGGCTTATGTAGATATTCTGGAAGAGGAAGAGAGACCTATTCTAGATTGTCTGGGGCAAGTTCTGGCTGAGGATATATCTTCTAGTATTGATGTTCCCCCGCTAGATAATGCGGCTATGGATGGCTATGCGGTTCAGTCCAGAGATACTCGTAATGCTAGTAGGGAGTCTCCCCGGTTTCTGTCTGTTATCGGTATGGTCGCTGCTGGCTCCATTTCTGAATGTGAATTAGAGCCAGGCACAGCTATTCGTATTATGACCGGGGCACCGATACCCAAGGGTGCCGATAGTGTGGTGAGATTCGAAGATACAGATGAGCTTTGGCGAAGGGGGTCTTCTATTAGTCAGCAACTCCCCACTGAAATAGGTATTTTATGCGAAGCCGAGGCTGGTTTGAATATTCGGCGGGCAGGTGAAGATATTACTAGAGGGTCAATAGTATTAAGCAAAGGGGTAGTAATCAGACCCTCAGAAGTTGGTGTTTTGGCTTCGTTAGGACATAGTAAGGTGATGGTTATCCGCCGCCCTGTGGTGGCTATTCTAGCCACCGGGGATGAGCTGGTAGCTCTTAATCAACCTCTACCTCCAGGTAAGATATATAACAGTAATACTTATAGCGTGGCTGCCTTGGTTCTGCGCTACGGTGGCATACCCAAAAAACTGGGGATAGCCTTAGATAGTGAAGATTCACTGGTGGCTGGACTTCGCCAGGGGTTGGATGCTGATATGCTGATAACTACCGGCGGCGTCTCGGCTGGGGACTACGATGTGGTAAAGGATATTTTGGCTAAAGAGGGAGAGATTACTTTTTGGACAGTTCGCATGAAGCCGGGGAAACCTCTAGCCTTTGGCACGATTAGAGGGGGCAGTAAGGCGGGTATAGTCAGAAACATACCTCATCTTGGTTTGCCAGGTAATCCAGTTAGCTCTATGGTTACCTTTGAGCTATTTGTTCGCCCGGCTATCCTTAAAATGATGGGTAAGAAAAATTTAGCTAAGCCTACTATAGAAGCGGTGCTTGAGGACTCCGTGGTAAATAGTGATGGACGCCGTATCTTGGCTCGGGCTGTGGTTAAAGAGCGCGATGGTAGCTATTTTGCTCGACTGACCGGTCCTCAGGGTTCGGGGATTTTGACCTCTATGAGCTTAGCCAACGGACTGGTGATTATTCCTGAGGATAAGGCGAAGGTGGAGGCGGGGGATGTGGTTCAGGTAATGATGCTAGATTGGAGTGAGGAGTAAGCTTTGATATTTGAGGCTTCAGAGTTTGTTTTTAAAGCACCACCGGTGTTATCCAGGGTGCGGCGCGTTTTAATTAAACCCAGCGCATGCTATCCGGTATCATATCCGGTGACTACCAGCCGGGATATACTGTCGGTGATAATAGAGGGTATCAGGCAGGTCACTGATGCCGATATTCTTCTACTTGAAGGCACCCCGGGAGGGGGTCCAATCTATCCAATATATCAAGCCTTAGGTTACAATTTTCCACGAGTATTAACGCTGGATGTAAAGGATTGCATCTGGGTGGAGGTAGATAATCCTCTACCTAAGCCACTGGCTGTGCCCACCTTCTGGGTGCCTAATGTTATCTTGTCTAGCGACTACTTGATAACTGTGGCTCCGTTGAAGGTTTTTAATGGGATGGGTAGCCTTAGCCTAATGAACCTGCTCACCGTGCTGCCGAGCAGCAAGTATGGCGGTGGGGCACCAGGGGGCTGGGGGGCTTTATACAGCCTGGGGATAGATAGAGTGATAGCCGACCTCTATTTTACCTTATCCTTCGACCTGGGGATTATAGAAGCTCGCCAGAAGTTCATTAGCTGGGGCGACCCCATTCAGGGTGAGATTGAGGAGTATGGCAAGGTGTTTATTGGGGAGCCTTATCAGGTAGATTGCGAAGCTTCAGAGGCGCTGGGGCTTAAAACAGGGTATCTTGACTTGATTAAGGTAGCCAAAGTGGGATTTGAGACTTAATATTTTTAATGATAAGCAATTTTGTGGATAAAGAAAATACGAGCACTAACCAAGTTAGTCCGCGCTGGTTTATTGATTTAGATTGGCATCAGCAGAGTAATCGCTCATTCTTTGCTCTGGCTCAAGGCTGCTTATGCCCCAAGTGCCAGGAGCGGCTGAAGGGAGAGATTTCAGCGACTGACCTTTTGGCAACTATTAAAGATTGCTGCTCCAAGACCCCTAATTTTATTACCGGTCAGTTGCCTATTTTAGAGAGCATATTTCGCCTTTTTCTGACTAATGGTAACCAACCCCTTGATTTGGAGGAGCTGGGGAGGCAATTGAGTGAATGGCGTGGTGGGGATACCTACCGCACTTCGGCAGAGATTTTATCTCGCCTACTGGCTAGTGACCAATACTATGGTCTACGCCAGATTAATAAATAGAGCACTGGTGACCCAGTAGAGATAGCCCTAGAATAATCCTGGTAGTAATTGTATCGCGATAAAGCCTATAATGCCCGCTACCAGTCCGTATATTAAACACGGCAGCAAATTTCGTCGGATGACTGAACCTTCTTGCCCAATAATGCCAACAGTAGCACATACTGCCACAACATTATGGACGCAGATCATATTACCAACAGCACCACCAATATCTTGCAGTGCCACTATAATCGTTCTTGGGATATTCAAGAGAGCTGCCGTCTCATATTGGAAACCAACCATCATAATATTGGATACAGTATTGCTTCCGGCCATGTAAGCACCTAAGATGCCAACAAAGGGAGAAATCACAGGATATATCTGTCCGGCTCCTGCGGCTGCGTTGGCTATTATGGATACCATGGAATCCATCTGTGACGGGTTATTTCCAGAAAGAATCATAATCTGCGATAGGGCAACGGCAAACCACAGGGCAACCGCAGCCGGGGCGAGAGACTTAATAGTATTCTTCCAGGTAGCTTTTATCTGAACTCGGCTCATCTTAAATATGAGATGACTCAATAGCACGATGATGATGAGGTATATTCCGGGGTTCTGCATAAATTTAAAGGCGAAAGAGGCCGAGCTTCCGAGGATGTTGTCAAAGGCTAATATACCATTGGAGGCACAAAATGTATTTACCTGTGGTATGACCTTGGTGAGTATCAGAATTAGGGAGATAAGGATGTAGGGAAGGAAAGCCCTGAACATCCCATGACTAACCGGTGGCTTCTCTGGCTCTGCTATGTCGGTGCTCATTTCATCTGGGAAGGTGTATCGTTTTTTAAAGTTGAATAAGCCCTTTTTCAATAGCAGGGTGTAGATTGCCATACCGATAAGTGCC
>Ga0209979_1001987_pt1 | contig 20625 bp, 18 predicted proteins | sample AnhtaG_FD_183114 | JGI IMG/M metagenome (GOLD analysis project Ga0209979, IMG submission 183114) | Deep subsurface microbial communities from Anholt, Denmark to uncover new lineages of life (NeLLi) - Anholt_01485 metaG (SPAdes) (version 2) | ecosystem: Environmental > Aquatic > Marine > Oceanic...
GGAAGCTGCTGGGCCCTGTGTGGATAGCAAGCTTGGCGGCATTGTTTTATATGATTGATGATAGTAACTATTTCCCCGCAATGTGGATAGCGAACAGAAATTTGCTGCTATCGTTGTTTTTCTCTATCCTTACTTTGCTGATGTACCATCGCTGGCGGCAGCAAAAATCAGTGTCTGCGGGTGTTGCCGCTCCACTGTTCCTGCTGCTCTCACTATTGTCAACGGAAGCCGGCATCGCCACATTCGCTTACCTTTTCGCCTATGCTCTTTTTATTGATCGTCAAGACTGGCGGCGACGGGCCTTGAGTTTAGTTCCGAGTTTGGTCGTGATAGTCATCTGGCGGATAATCTACAATGCACTGGATTATGGTGCCCAGGGCAGCGGTTTTATTATCGACCCCGGAAGCGAACCTTTGCGTTACGCCTGGGCAGTGGTGAAGCGGGCGCCGGTTCTTCTTTACGGTCAGTGGGGCTGCTTGCCGGCGGAAATGTTCAATCTTTTCTCCGATTACGCCAGGAAATGGAATTTACTCGCGGCCGCAGCGTTCTTGCTCCTGCTTCTTATCGTATTTATGCCACTGCTGCGTAAAAACCACGTAGCATTATTCTGGTTTATTGGGATGATACTTTGCATTCTTCCAATTTGTGCGACCAGCCCTATGAATCGCAATCTTCTTTTTGCCGCCATCGGAGCTTTCGGATTAACCGCACAGTTCATCGGCGGATTATTCCTCAAAGAGAGCTGGGTTTCAAAAACCCGATATTGGCTTGTTCCTGCGTGGATAGTTTGTGTGACGTTGCTATTTATAAATATAATTATTGCCGGGGGGACAAGGGTTATTGCGCCAAAAAGGATTTCCTCTATTTTCGATACTTTTTATTCGACTGTTGATGTCGGCTCGCAGCCTGATATTGAGAATAAAACTATAGTAGTAGTCAATGCACCCCATCCGTTTCTGTTTTTGGGCCTGCCTGTTATGAGGGGCTATGAGAACAAACCTTTGCCTGAAAGGACCCGTGTCTTAGCTCCAGGGTTTGTGCCGCTGGAAATTACCCGCACCGGAGAAAAAACGCTGCTGGTTAAGGCTCAGGCCGGCAATATTCTATCGCCCCAGACTTCTCGGGAAGATTTTAGGCCGCACTTTGTTTATTTCTATAATGAATTTAACAGTCTTTTCCGGCCCGAAGACCTGCCATTTCGGGCGGGTGAGCAGGTCTTCCTGAGTGGTATGTCGGTTGAAGTTGTAGATGTTGATAGAGAAGGTCAACCGACGCAGGTTTCATTCCGTTTTGCTGTGCCTTTGGACGACCCCTCTCTAAGCTGGTTGCAGTGGGACTGGAAAAAGGGCCGTTTAGGTTCGTATTCCCAGTTCAATGTACCGGCAGTCGGAGAAAAGGCCTACATACGAGGACCGTTTTAGAGTGTGGAGTTATTCGATGAAGTACGTTATGAACACGCTATTCGTTTTTTTCAAAAAGCTCCGGCTGCTCAGGTTTGCGTTTCTTTTTATGGACCTTTAAGCTGAGATGTTCACAGGCCTGTTTGGTTACTTCTCTGCCGCGTTTGGTTCGACGCAAAAAACCAATTTGCAAAAGATACGGCTCGACGACATCCTCCAGCGTGTCCCTTTCTTCGCCGAGTGTAGCTGCTATCGCCTCGATACCGGCCGGCCCGCCGTCATAGACGTTAGCCAGCGCACGCAAAACCGCCCTGTCTAATTCATCCAGACCCAAGGTGTCAATCTGCTCCATTTTCAGGGCATTTTCGACAATCCCGGTACTAAGCACTCCTGAACCTTTTACCTGTGCATAGTCACGGACTCGTTTTAACAGTCGATTCGCCACTCGCGGCGTCCCGCGGGACCGAGCCGCAATCAATTCCAGCGTCCCGTCCTCACATTGCAATCCGAGCAGTTCCGCCGACCTGTCTAAAATCTCTGTCAGCTCCCCAGTGTTGTAGAAATCCAGATGATACAGCATCCCGAATCGGCTGCGAAGCGGAGCACTCAGCAGCCCCGCCCGTGTCGTCGCACCAATCAACGTAAAACGCTTCAGTGGAAAATTTATCGTCTTCGCGTGCAGACCGCTATCGACGGTGAAATCAACTTTGAAATCTTCCATCGCCGGATAAATAAACTCTTCGACCGGCGTGCTGAGCCGGTGAACCTCATCAATAAAAAGCACATCGCCGGTGTTTATATTGCTCAATAGGCCCATAACGTCACCGGCCTTTGCCAGCGCCGGCCCGGATGAGCAGCGTATCCTTGCCCCCATCTCGTTCGCCACGACATGGGCAAGGGTCGTTTTGCCGAGTCCCGGTGGGCCGTAAAACAAAATATGCTCCAACGGTTCTGACCTCTGTTTGGCCGCTTCTATTGCAATTGCTACTTTTTCTTTGACGTTGCATTGGCCTACACACTCGCCTAAGAACTTTGGCCGAAGTGAGACGTTAAAACTCTCCTCCTGCTCATTCAAAGATTGTCCGCTTATAATTCTACCTATCGCCATAATATTTAGTCGTTAGTTTTCGGTCTTGAGTCTTGGGTCTATCTTAAACTTCCACTCCCTGCTGTAACCTATATACCAAAGGCACAAGTGCCTCCGCCGAATTTATATCGGGATGTTTCCGAGAAGCCAATTCAATCAGCTCCATCGCTTCGTTTCTTTTTTCACCCCAGGCGATAAGAACCTCCAGCGCCTCGGTCTGGAATGGCTTGAATCCGGCTTCCATCGACCTGGCCGGTTCGGCCCCAACTGCGAAAGTTTGCAGTTTGCCCTTTAGCTCAGCGATAATTTGCTGAGCCATCCTCCTGCCTATCGAAGGCAGTGACATCAGTATCTTATCGTCGGCGTTCTCTATTGCCGCTGCAATGGTGGCTATTGGGATGCTCAACGACCGCAGGCCCTTTTTTATACCTACTCCTTTGACGCTGATATACTTGCTGAAAAAATCCCTCTCGCCTGTACTTAAGAAACCGACCATTCTCGGTATCAGATTTCCACCGCCGGGCGTACCTTCGTAGTATTCCATAGTGCAAAGAGTAATATCCGAGCCGACCTCTCCGGACAGTGCATTTACGCAATAGCTCGGCAGCATTACTTCATAGCCGACCGCCCCGACCTGCACCAGGCAGCAGTCGCTATTAAGCTTGATGAGTTTTCCTTCAATGCTAGCTATCATTATTCAAATGATTATTGTTTAATTATTATCGGATAACGATACTGTTAATCGTATTTGCACAGCACAGCGCCGCTGCTATGGCATCGGCCACATCGTTCGGCTCCGGTATCTGCGGCAGGGATAAAATCGTTTGAATAGTTTTTTGCACCTGTTCCTTCGATGCCCTGCCGTTACCGGTAATTGATTTTTTTATACGTGTCGCGCTAAAGCTCCTGACCTCAATTGCCGCCTGGGCACACTTTTGCAGTATAACACCTCTTGCGTGTCCCATCAATATTGCTGTCCTCGGATGGGCGTAGTGTGAGTACAATTCTTCCACCGCTACAACGTCGGGCTTGAAACTTTCCAGAAGTGACTGGGTATCTTCAGCGATTCTATTCAATTTTTGCTCTATAGCAGAGCCGCTCGCTATACGGATGACGCCTGCTTCAATTAACGTCTCCTTATCCCCGCCTGCCTCTAAACAGGCATATCCGCAAACCTGCAAACCCGGGTCGATAGCGAGTATCCTCATTTCATTCTCCAGGTGGTCATATCCGGCTTATCTTCCAGCAAAATACCCATTTCATCCAGTTTAGTGCGAAGTTCATCCGCCTTGGCAAAATCCTTGTTTTTGCGAGCTTCGTTTCGCTGCTCAATCAAAACATTGACCAGCTTGTCCATCAGTTCTTCGTCAGCGGCGCCGGTTTGCGGATACTCCTCTTTTACAATACCCAGACAATCGCCGCCCAGCCGGTCAAATAGAACATCAACTAAATTAAGGGTTCCCTGGGCTGTTCGGCTGTCTTCAAGCAGTTTCTGCGCCAGCCGAACAAGTTCAAAAATAACTGATAGAGCAACAGATGTATTCAAATCATCGTTCATTGCATTTTCAAATTTTTCCCTCATCTGTTTTAGTTGCTCTGCTATCTTCTCGTCGATTGGGCCTTCTTTCGCTGTGTCTATTCTTTTTCGTATTGCTTTGACCGTCTCGGTTATTTTCCCGTATCCGCTCTGCGCCGCGAACAGGGCCGCATCTGAAAAATCCAGCGGGCTTCTGTAATGACTGTTCAAAATCAACTGCCTTACCGCCAGCGGGTCATAGCTCCGCGTCAATCTCTCATGGGAACCTGAAAAAGCTTGTTTGAGCGTAATAAAATTATTCAGACTCTTACCCATCTTTTGCCCGTCAACGGTAACCATATTATGATGCACCCAGTATCGAACGAACTGCACGTCGTTGGCCGCCTCCGACTGGGCAATTTCACACTCGTGATGCGGGAACTGGTTTTCCAGCCCCCCGCCGTGAATGTCGATTGTCTTGCCCAGATATTTCATACTCATTACCGAGCATTCCAGGTGCCAGCCCGGATAGCCTGGCCCCCACGGACTGGGCCATTGCATAATATGGTTCGGCTCAGCTTTCTTCCAGAGCGCGAAATCGACCGGGTTCTTTTTATCCGGCGAGACCTCCACGCGGGCACCGGCTAACATCTCTTCGACATTTCTGCCGGAGAGTTTCCCGTAGTCCTTGAATTTGGATACATCGAAATACACCGAGCCGTTGACCTCGTACGCATAGCCTTTTTTCAGAAGTGTCGTTACCAGCCCTATCTGTTCGAGTATATGACCACTGGCTCGCGGACTTATATCAGGCCGGACGCAATTCAACCTATCCATATCTTCAAAGTAGCTGCGAGTGTAGTATTCCGCCAGCGCCATTGGATGCAATTTCTCTTTTTTTGCCGCGACTGCAATCTTGTCCTCACCTTCATCCGCATCGTCGGTTAGATGACCCACGTCCGTTATATTCTGCACATAGGTAACATCGTAATCCAGATAACGAAGATACCTGATGAGCACATCAAAGCTCACATAACTTTTCGCATGCCCTAAGTGTTCGTGCCCATATACGGTCGGCCCGCAGACATATATCCCAACCCTGCCTTCTTTCAACGGCTTAAATTCCTCTTTCCTTCTCGTCAAACTGTTATAAAGATTCAATGTCATTTTTCAAATTACCTTTTTCGTTTAAGTTTGTCGATACCAGCTTCTACAACGCCAAACCAGTTTCTACACCTCTGAGAACCCATTCCGACAATCGATTACAACGTTCTTCTTCTCTTCTTTTTCAAAAGTGCGGTCGCCGTAGCAGCCATTGCCTCACCGGCCCCTATATCGCCGAGCCCCTCGTTTGTTTTTGCCTTGACGTTCACCGCCGTAAAATCAATCCCCAAAAGCCCTGCGATACACCTTTTCATTTGCCCTTTGACCTGCTCAAGCCTTGGCGCTTCTGCGTGTATAATCAAATCAATATTGACCACTTCCCAGCGTTTTTCTTCAAGCTGCTCCTTTACGATAAACAAAAGCTCCTTGCTGTCCGCATCTTTCCATCGCGGGTTCGTATCGGGAAATAATGTCCCTATATCGCCCATCCCGCTTGCACCAAGCAGAGCGTCGATGACAGCGTGCAGGGCCACATCACCGTCGCTGTGGCCGGCCAGCCCAGCCGGGTACGACAAATAAACCCCACCGAGCATCAGCTTCCTGCCCTCGATGAGCCTGTGGATATCGGTGCCTATCCCGCTTCGATATTCACTCTTAGGTTCCTCAATCACAACATCCCCTTTGTGCTTGGGACATCCGTCCCGAGAATGCTGACAGCCGTACCGAGCCCCTTACCCAGTCCCTTGAAAATCGCCTCAGCTATATGATGGCTGTTTGTCCCGTATGGAACGTTTATATGCAGATTAAACTTGCCGTTATTCGCGAAGCTCCGCAGCATCTCCTCCAGGCACTCGACGTCGAAATCGCCGATTTTATCTGTTCGGTACTCGACGTTATATACACAGACTGCCCTGCCCGACAAATCAACGGACACGTTCGCCAAAGCATCCTCCATCGGCACGGAGCTATGCCCGTATCTGGTGATGCCTTTTTTATCACCGAGAGCTTTCAGTAAGCATTCACCGAGGCATATTGCGATATCTTCGACCGTATGGTGAGCGTCAACGTCCAGATCGCCTTTGGCTTTTACCACCAGGTCGATTTTGCTGTGCTTGCTCAGGTGTGTGAGCATATGGTCCATAAAGCCGATGCCGCTGTCAATCTCGTATTTACCGACGCCGTCCAGATTAAGCTCGACCGTAACGTCTGTTTCTTTTGTCTGCCTATGAGCGTTAGCAGTCCTCTTACCCATAAGAATATCCTTGTACACGTTTAGCCGTCGCCGGCACGGCGACGTTCTGACAAGATTTCTTTCAAAGCCGAAATAAGTTTATCATTTTGTTCACCTGTGCCTACGGTTATTCTCAACTTATCGTCGAGCTTGGCCAGGTTAAAGTATCTAACATAAATCCTGCGCTGAACCAGTTTATCATAAATCTCACTTGCCTTGCAGTTTTTGCTCTGGGCAAGAACAAAATTAGCACAGCTTTCCGGCACTTCGAATTCTAAATCGCGCAGTTGTGCGACCAGTGTGTCGCGGTCCTTCTTTACTTTTTCGGTTGTTTCGCTGAAATACTTTTGGTCTTTTATCGCAGCAGTGGCCACGGCGACAGCAACGGCATCAACATTGTAAGAGTCTTTGACCTTCATCAAGCCCGCTATTAAGTCAAGCTGGGCGATGGCATATCCAAACCGTATCCCCGCAAGACTATATCCTTTACTCATCGACCGAAGTATAATCACATTATCGAATTCTTTAACCAGCCCCGCACAATTGGCCTCGGCAAAATCCACGTATGCCTCATCAATCAACAATACCTCACTCAATTCATCTGCCAACGAAGCCAGTTCGTCGATACTTATAAAGCTGCCGTTCGGTGCATTCGGATTGCAGACAATGGTCAAGGCTGCATTGGTACCCGCCAATCTGGCCGGCAGATTGAATTCATCATCGAACGGAACTTCAATTGCCTTGCAATTTTGCAATTTGGCCAATACCGGATAGAGCGAATATGTCGGAACAGGATAAGCGACAGGCCGACTCTCATCACAAAACGCACGGAAAGCAATAGTCAGCAAATCATCTCCGCCGTTGCAGCACATAATATTCTCGGGCTGCACACCATTAACTTCCGCCGCCGCCTTCTGGAATTCATTTCCAATCGGGTCGGGGTATCGGCGAAGCCGTTCTGCGCTGATTTCAGTCAGCACCTTTAGTACCGCAGGCGTTGGTGGATAGGGATTTTCATTGGTGTTCAGCTTCATCACGTCTGTTTCCTTCGGCTGAAAACCCGGCTCATAACCTTTTACCTGTTTAATATTTTTCCGAAAATACCCCATACCTGCTCCGGAAAGCACCGAGACTCCACTTTCGTTATTCCCACTTCCTTCTGTCATTCCCGCTTTCTTCTGTCATTCCCGCTTCCTTCTGTCATTCCCGCTTCCTTCTGTCATTCCCGCGAAAGCGGGAATCCATTTTTATTTAGCCCCCGATTTTACTGGGGGGTTCTTTACTAAACTTATGGTTATTTTAGTGCAGAAAAATTATTTTTGGCAGTAGTCTATAAGGCGTGCGATTTCGCTGCGAAGGTCCTTGCGGTTCACAATCATATCCAGAAAGCCGTGCTCTAACATAAACTCAGCGGTCTGGAATCCTTCCGGCAGCTCGACCTTTATTGTTTCAGCAATCGTGCGTGGCCCGGCAAAACCGATAAGCGCCCCAGGCTCAGCTATTAAACAATCACCCAACATTGCAAAACTCGCCGTAACCCCGCCGGTCGTCGGGTCGGTCAAGACGCAGATATAAAGTCCGCTGGCCTCGTCGAATTTCGCTAACGCCGCGGAAGTCTTGGCCATCTGCCCTAATGACACTACGCCCTCGTGCATCCTTGCTCCGCCGGAGCAGCAAACCGTTACCAAAGGCAGTTTCTCGGCCATCGCCATATCAACAGCCGCACAGAGTTTTTCACCGACAACAAAACCCATAGAGCCCATCAAAAAATTCGGCTCCATCACAGCTAAGATAACGCCTCTGCCTTTGATAAATGCCTTGCCGATTAGCATAGCTTCTTTTGCACCGGATTTTTTCGCATCGTCTTTGATTCTCTGTTTATAAGTAGTTTCCCTGAACTTAAAACTCAATGGGTCCTCGGTCGTCAAATCGCCGAGAATCTCCTGAAAAGAATCTTCATCGGCCAGATACTTAATTCGAGTCGCCGCCTCGATGCGAAAGTGATGATTACATTCCGGACAGACGTTGAGGTTCTTTTCGACGGCGCTTTTATAGAGCATATGCTCACAGCCCGGACACCGCACCCACAGCCCTTCGGGCATCTCTTTACGCGGCTTCAACGAAAAACCGTTCCACTTGGATTTCACTTCTTTTCCCATAGCAAACTGTACTTAGCCCAGCACCCTTCTAAGTGTCTAAAGTTTGAAGTGCCTAAAGTGCCTAAAATTCAATAAACCCTATTCTTATACCAATTCTATTTATTGATTGCCGATTACCTGACCTTGTCATTCCTGCGAAAGCAGGAATCCAGGCCCTCCCAGTTAGTATAATGTACAATTTTTTCGGCAATTTTTAACTATAATTTGTATTACAACTTTAGCTCACTTTAGGCACTTTAGCTCACTTTAGGCACTTTAGCTCACTTTAGGCACTTGACAACCAAAGAGGGATTCTACCAGAAATAAACAGAAATGGCTACAAAAATTACTTCGCAGCCTCTCGAATAGCGTTTATCGCAGCGATACGGTCGGTTTTTGCAAATATTGCATTGCCCGCAACAAGCGTATCGGCACCGTATGAAACTACTATCGGCGTGGTTTGAGTGTCTATCCCGCCATCAACTTCAATGCGTATATCAGGGCCGACAATTTCTCTTACTCTGGCGATTTTTTTCGCCGCCTCCGGCATAAACGCCTGCCCACCAAAGCCTGGCCGCACCGTCATCACCAAAACCATATCGCAAAGCGGCGCAACACCTTCTATCGCTTCAACCGGCGTCTCCGGATTCAGGCATATCCCGGCACTGCACCTTAAATTGTGCAATTTGTCGATAAGTCTTTGCGGCTCGTCAGCTACTTCGATGTGAAATGTTATATGGTCGGCGCCGGCCTCGATAAAACGCTCGGCGTATTTGCCCGGCTCAGCTATCATTAAATGGGCATCGAAAACAAGGCTGCTGCACTTGCGGAGCTTGGCAATCACCGGCGGCCCAATAGTAATATTCGGAACAAAGTGCCCGTCCATAACATCAAGATGAACCATACTCACACCAGCCGACTCAACCAAAGCTATCTCGTCAGCCAACCGGGCAAAGTCAGCGCTTAGTATCGACGGCACAATCTCAACTGTCCCTGCTTTGGGTAATCGCATCTCAATTGATTATCGATTATTTGCTAATGATTATTTGTTTCACTGCAGCAAGCTGATGTTGCTGGTGTATTAACCAGGAACCTGGACAAAAATCCAGTTTCAGTCTTTCAGTAACGTCTTCTAATAAAACCATCATGTTTTCTGCTTTGTAGCCAGGCTCTTTTGTAGGCAAATAGGATTATCTTCAGGGAAATTTCTGCGCCATTCCCAGATAAGTTCAGAGGAAAGCAGGCTCTCCTCAAGTCGCAGCGCCTTCTTCCAGGACAGATTCTTAAGCCACTTCTTCTTCTGTTGCTCCGCCTTTTCAAACCTTTTCTTATTCAGTAAACCTTTGTTATTTTTCAATGTTTTCGTGTCCTTATAATCATCAGGCTTATAGGTATTACTGCTGCCATAGCATCAATTATATCGTCTGCATTCGTCCGTGTCCAATTCCGCGTTAATCAGTGTTCTTCTCGTCGAGGATTTCAAGGCACTTGAATTTTTTACCTTCCAGAAATTCGAGTGAAGCACCTCCACCGGTGGAAATATGGCTTATCTTGTTTTCCAGACCGAGTTTCTTTACCGCGCTCGCACTGTCACCGCCGCCGATTATACTGCGTGCTCCTTTGTCTGTGGCCTCGGCAACAGCCAAAGCGAGGGCTTTCGTTCCTTCATCGAAAGGCGGCAGCTCAAAAACACCCATCGGGCCGTTCCAGACTATAGTCTTTGCGCCAGCAAGTTTCTCCGCAAAAAGCTTTTGCGTTTGCGGACCGATATCCATACCCTGCCAGCCGGCTTCAATATCACCGCTGACTACCTTGTTCTTAGCATTAACTTTGAATTCGGCGGCAATGACTGTATCAACCGGCAAAACTATTTCGCAGCCCTGGTCTTTAGCCTGTTCGAGAAGACCCGTGGCTTTATCGAGAAAATCGTCCTCACACAGGCTTTTGCCGACGGTGCGCCCCTCGGCTTTGAAGAACGTATAAGCCATTGCACCGCCGATTAGGATGCAGTCAACTTTTTCCAGAAGATTTTCAATCACACCTATCTTGTCTGAAACCTTCGCTCCGCCCAATATCGCAACGAATGGTCTGTTTGGGTTACTAAGGGTTTCACCCAAGAACTTCAGTTCCTTTTCGATAAGAAAACCGATGACCCGCGGCTTACCTTCCATAAGTGCCGGCACCGTGTACATTGAAGCATTGTCCCTGTGCGCCGTGCCGAAGGCATCGTCAACGTAAATGTCCGCCAAATCGGCAAGCTGCTTCGCAAAATCGTCTTTGGCCTGCCGCAGTTGCGCATCTTCTTTTGCCGCCTTGTCTTTTATCGTTTCTTCCCTGTGAAAACGCAGGTTCTCAAGCAGCATACAATCACCGCTCGCCAGCGCCTGGGCCTTTGCCTTTGTCTCGGGACCGATGCAATCGTCAGCAAAGCTAACCTCTTGCCCTAAAAGTTCCGAGAGCCTTTTGGTCACGGGTATCAAAGACATCTTTTCATTTCTTTGTCCCTTAGGCCTGCCAAGGTGGCTCATAAGAATCAGCGCACCGCCGCCCTCTAATATCTTCTTTATTGTAGGCAGTGCCTTAACGATTCGGTCATCGCTGGTAATGTTGCAGTCCTCATCCAGCGGCACATTAAAATCGCACCGCATGAGGACCTTCTTGCCCTGCACATCGATATCGGCAACAGTTTTCTTAGCCATTTCCTTTACCCCTTGGGAATTTAGAATGTAGAACTCAGAATTGAGAAGGTTTCTACATTCTTCATTCTTAATTCTAAATTCTCAACAGCCCTTTGCCATTCTTTCCATAATATCGACGCTGCGGTTCGAGTAACCCCACTCGTTGTCATACCAGCTAACGACCTTAACGGTCCTGTCAACGACTATTGTGCACAGAGAATCGAATATGCTCGAAGCAGGGTCGTTAACGATGTCACTGCTGACTATCGGCTCATCGCAATAAACCAGGATGCCCTTCATTGGCCCTTCCGCTGCTGCCTTCATTGCTGCGTTTACGCTATCGACCGTAACGTCTTTTTTGACGTTAACCACAAGGTCAACGATACTGCCGACCGGAATAGGCACCCGGATGGCGAAACCATCGAGCTTGCCTTCAAGTTCGGGAACAACTTTGCCGATGGCTTTTGCTGCGCCGGTGGTTGTGGGGATAATGTTCGCCGCCGCCGCACGCGCACGACGAAGGTCCGAATGTATCATATCAGCCACATTTTGGTCGTTGGTATAAGCATGAATGGTAGTCATAACTCCCTGCTCAATCCCAAACGCATCGTTGAGGGTCTTGGCCAGAGGTGCAAGGCAGTTGGTCGTACAGCTTGCATTCGATACACACTTGACGTCACTGGTCAGTTTCTCATCGTTAACGCCCAGGACGATAGTCGCATCGATATTATCCTTTGCCGGAACACTTAGCATGACCTTACTGGCGCCGGCCTTGATATGGTCTGCATAGCCGCCCTTCGGCGATTCGGCGGTGCGAAAGATGCCCGTCGATTCCAGAACAACCTTAACGCCCATATCCTTCCACGGCAGTTCAGCAGGATTCCTGACAGCAAAAACCTTGATGGCTTTGCCGTTGATGACTAATTCGCCGTCCTTTGCCTCGACCGTCCCGCCCCATTTGCCCATCACCGTATCATATTTGAACAGATGCGCAAGGCTCTTGGCGTCCGTGAGGTCATTGATAGCGACCAGGTCCAAATCACCGTCTCTTTGCATAATAATTCTTGCCACGGCTCTGCCGATTCGGCCGAACCCGTTAATTGCCACCTTTGTTGCCATTTCAAAATCTCCTTTTTTAATATTGTAAATAAGGTTTTTTTTGATTTAATCCCACCCCGTCTTCGGTATGGGGCGGACAAGAAAGCTACTTTATTTATTACCCGCCCCCGTGTCAAGAATTTATTGCCAACAATTAAATGCTTGCATAAAAACTTCGTCGTCGATTACCCGGCGTGTTTTTTCCCTTGAAGAATATACAACAATTTGATATAGTTAGTTGCCCTCTTTAAGGTTTATGAAAGACCGTATATTTTCTTTGTAGCGTCCTTATAACGTTAGAGCATATAACTGCTCTGTAGCTGGTCCGTGTGATAAGGATGGTAGGATATGCGAAATGAAAAAGGTTTCACGTTGATTGAATTACTGGTGGTAATCGCCATTATTGCCCTGCTGCTCGCCATTCTGCTGCCGAGTCTGAACAAAGCCCGTGACCAGGCCAAGGACGTTAGGTGTCGCAATAATCTCAAGCAAATCGGGCTGGCATTCACGTTATATACAGACGACAATGAGGGCAAATTCCCCCGCAATGGCGGTATTTGGATTGTCAAGTTCTTGCCCTACATCGGCGGTCAGGGAGACGAGGACCGGGACTACCGCCAAATGGGTGTGTACAACTGCCCCCAGTATCCAAACAAGGAGCAAACGCTCGATTACGTGATTAACTCCTGGAAGGACGGCGTAACGGAATACATCGGCTACACGCCGGTGAGCGAATTCCGCCGGCACGCCGAGAAGATCTTTCTGGCCGACAACGAGGATGGGTCATGGCGCCCAATTATCAGAGAAGAGGGTGGATTGAGCGGCAGGGGCGAGTTCGACGTCTGGTTGCCACGGCACCTGCCTACCGGCGCCGACGGAGAACGACGAGTGGCCCGCGCCCGCCACCGCGACGGCTGCAATGGGGCTTTCATGGACGGCCACTCAGATTGGGTCCAGGCCGAAAAAATGACCGAACAAATGTGGCAACCCAAATGACAGGCTAAAGAGCCACTTTTCAATACTATTACTGTCTTTTTTGTTACAAAGTATTAGCGGTTCTTTCTATCCTTCCTTTTCCTTTTCTGTGAGCTAATAGCGTCAGGAGTTTGGCGCTCTCTCCTGGCTTTGCTGAGCTGGGGGGCCATTTGATTCTTCCAGGCTTTGTAAGTCTGCTGCAGACGTTTAACAATTTCCGGATTTTGTTTTGCAAGGTTGTTTTTTTCTCCAATATCGCCTTCAAGGTCATATAGTTCTAAAGACCCTTCTCTATTAAAAAGTAGTTTCCATTTGTCTTCTCGAACGGCCCACTGTTTGACACCATCGTCCCAGAAAAGAATCTTGTGCAGGGGCTTTTTCGTCTGGCCGCGAAGAACCGGGAGCATATTCTTTCCGTCATATACTCGGTCATCGGGAAGCCTGGCGCCAACGGCGGCGCAGATGGTTGGCACGATATCCAGTGAAATAACCGGCTCATCACAAACCGCTCCTTTCGGCAGTTTACCTGGCCAGCGAACAATAAACGGCACACGTATCCCACCTTCATAAACACTCTGCTTGTAGTCCCGCAAAATGCCGTTATTGGCAAAATTCTTCCTGGCACCTCCATTGTCGGAGAAAAAGATAAGCAGGGTATTGTCATCCACCCCGGTTCGCTTCAGAGCATCCAGCACTTGTCCAATAGCCTCATCCATACTCGTGAGCATTGCCAGGTAGATATCCCTGTTCTCATCGCCCGTATTGAAGCGCTTTATGTACTTCTCGAGCGCCTGCAAGGGCCAGTGTACGGCGTTAAAGGGCAGATAAAGGAAAAAAGGCCGTTTTTGGTGCCGCTCAATAAATGATACAGATTCACGAGCCAGGTTATCTGTCAGATAACCGGTATCGTTAATCCGTTTATCATTGCGATAAATTGAGTTATATTCGTTCGTTATCTGGAGTTTGAAATAATCATGTGCTCCGTGTCCCAAGAATCCGTAGAATTCATCAAATCCCCGCTTCAAAGGATGATATTCCGGCTCAATACCCACGTGCCATTTACCGATAACCGCCGTTGCATAACCTTGCTTTTTGAGCAGGTCGGCAACAGTAACTTCACTAATGGGCAGTCCCACCCTCGAATCACCTCCTGTATAGAAGCCGAACCGCTGCTGGTATCGGCCGGTTAAGAGTCCCGCCCGGGTCGGTGCACAGACATAGGCGCTCGCATAGCCGTTTGTCAATCGCACGCCTTCGGCGGCCAGCCGGTCAATATTTGGCGTGCTGACCTCTTTCGGATGCTCGTAACAGCTCGAGTCCGCATAGCCCTGGTCGTCGGATACGATGAGCACAATGTTGGGACTGCCGGTAACATTCCCTCGACTTCGCTCGGGACGGGTTTGATTCACCGGTGCAGACCAGACCTTCCTGCCAAGGCATATCCCTGACGCAGCCAGCACCGATGAACGTAAAAAATCTCTTCGAGTCATTATGTTCTTTGTCATTTTTTCCACAGTCATACTCTCCATTAATTATTTTATCCGATATTCCTCAGGGCAAACCTCCTCCCTGCACCTGTTACATACTACTACTTTATTGACGTATTTTACAGGAATTTTATTGTGATTTTCTGTAACATATTTGACTCTTGCGCAATTATAACTCTGGCAATGGTTGGTGCTATGGCAAAACTTTTTGAGCGAACAGAAAATGATAAATTAGTGCTCAAAGCCCGCACGCAAGCTCACGCATTGGGTCGGCTTTACGAATTGTACTATGAGCGGATTTTCCGATTTTGCGTCCATCGGCTCTTTAATAAAGAAATTGCAGAGGACATAACTTCCACGGTCTTCCTCGAAGTAGCTCGAACGATTCGCAGTTTCAAAGGACGAACCGAGGCCGATTTCCAAAACTGGCTGTATGCCATAGCCGCCAACCAGGCAAACGCATACATAAGAAAAACGTCGCGACGCAAAAAGCTGCTCGAAACGGCAGTCGGCTTAACGACGGTTTCTGCCACCGAGAGCACTGATAAATCATCCGGGCCGGATTGGCCGATGCTTTACACGGCCATCCTGAAATTAAAGCCGCAGCACCAAACCATTGTTACGCTAAGGTTCTTTGAAAACCTCCAATACGGGCAGCTCGCGCAAATTCTAAACGTCAAAGAAGCAACTGTGCGTGTTACGTTACACAGGATACTTAACGAATTGCGAAACTATTTGCAAACCGTTATTGACGGAGAAACATAAAATGTTCAAAGACGAATCCGAGTTCAAGAGAATCGTCGGTCAGCTAAATATCGACACCGAGCCAAACCCGGCGCATCGCGAAAACCTGCGCCGACAAATGTTTTCCGTCTTCAACGAAGCTGAACAGCAAACCCCAACTCGGATAATCGACTTTCAAACTTTAAGGAGAACAATTATGAAAAGTCCAGTTACAAAACTCGCCGTTGCGGCGGTGATTATTATTGCAGTGCTTATCGGCATACTTCAGCTCGGCGGTTCCACCCCGGCTTTTGCGGATGTCGTTCGGCCGTTACTTACCGCCCGCACTGCCACTTATAAAATGACCGTCGACATGGAAGGCGAACCAGCTCAAACTATCGAGGGTATGTTCATGGAGCCCAGTCGTATGCGCCAGGTAATGCCTGGAGGCAATATTCAAATAATCGACATGCCCCAGGGTCAGATGACAACTCTAATGCCGACAGAAAAGAAAGCCATGATTATCGAAATGGAAAACATGCCCGAACATCAACAAGGGCAAATCAATATGTTCCACGCAATCAGAAAGCTCATACAGGAAACCGAGGATGAATCAGCTGCGTTCATCGGTAAGCAGAAAATCGATGGCGTAAATGCCATCGGATACCATGTTGGAGAGCGTAATATGGGAATGACAATCTGGGCGGATGCTAAAACGCTGCTGCCTATCCGGATAGAGCACTCTATGGGCGAGATGATGGGCATGGAGGCAACCGTCATTATGAGCGATTTCATCTTTGATGTAGAGCTGGACGAATCGCTGTTCGAAGTGCCGGAAGGATATGATGTCCACACTATGCAAATTGATGCCTCTTTGCCGGGAGAAGAAGATTTTATTCAGACTTTACGTTTGTGGTCAGAGGCTACCGACGGAAAATTTCCATCAGAATTGAATATGAAAGCTACGGCGGAATTCCTTAAAGCTTTCACAGATAAAACAGAGCTCAAGTTCGAAAAGGATAAAACCCCTGACCTTTCTGACCCACAGTTCCAGGAATTTATGGAAATCCTTACTAAGATAAATCGTGGCATTATGTTTGCCCACACACTCCCTGAGGACGCCGATTGGCACTACACCGGTAAGGACGTAAAATTCGGGGACGCCGAGACCGCTATATTCTGGTATCGCCCCAAAGGCTCCGAAACTTACCGCGTTATCTACGGCGATTTGAGCGTAAAGGACGTGGCACCGGGTAATCTGCCGGAGTAAATCTGCCGAACAATATTTATTACAAAGGCCGGGCTTTTTTGGGGCTCGGCCTTTTCTTTTTGCAAATTCCACAGAAAAATCTGACATTTTCAGTTGAAAAGCAAAATCTGCCGGAAAAAACGTTTTTGTTTATACCAAAATGTATCCGGCCATCGTCATAATGGTGATCTGTGACAGTTCGACTGCTTGATGTTGCTTATGGGAGCAATCGTCACCCCGACCGTAGTGGAGGGGTCTATTAAAAAAGTCATTGCGAGGAAAAAAACCTTTAGCCCTGAGCGAAGCCGAAGGGGAAGGGCCGCGGCAATCCTTGTCCCCAAAAGCCGTTAGCGGGGATCCATACCCAAATCAATCAACAATTATCATTTGAAAAGGTAGGGTGTGCATTGCACACCGTTTGGATAATCCACTCCCTCACAGATGCTCCAGATATCCTCGGCGCCGTTTAGCCGTCGCCGGCACGGCGACACAATCCCTTATGCGTGCCCCGCGCAAAGCCTGCCCTCGATTCCGACCGGCAGCGGGGGGCCTTAATCACTAATTCACCAATCAACTAATTCTCTAATCACTAATCACTAATCACTTCTTACGCCTGCCGTCCTTGCCATCAAATCCTGATAAATCAATGTCCGCCATGAGCTTGAAGTGCTTGTCCCAATCGCATAATCCCAAGCCGATCAGATTCAGTTCTTCGGGCGTGTAGATAAGATAGGGATCGTCCATCGTCCCGGTCCCAAGAAGAAAATCAGATAACGATATTGGCTTGATTGCTTCACCAGGTTTGTCTTCCCACCAGAGTCTCGGATAATCATTGCCCTCGTCAATCGTCCAAATCAGTTCATCGCTGCGTACACTCCAGTAAATAAATGTGCTGGCCATCTGCATCTCGGCTGTGGTTTTACCAGTGCCGCCGTCGCTGGTTGTCTGACCGCTGGTTTCAATATCCCAGAAAGAATTGAAAACACTACTGTAGAAGCCATTATCTCCCACCAGCCCGCCGACGCTCCCCTCGCCGCTGACCTCACCGGTGCTGTAGCAATGGATCACATAACCGCCGTTGTCCCCCACAAGTCCGCCGACATAATCATTTCCCGAAACTTCGCTTGCTGAATAGCAGTTGGTGATTGTGCCCCACCAACTAAGGGCTCCCACCAGTCCGCCGACATCCCTCGTTCCCGTAACGCTTCCGGTTGAATAGCTGTTGGTGATTGTCCCATCATTATATCCCACCAGGCCGCCGACATAGTCATTTCCTGAAACGCTGCCGCCCTCAACGTAGCAATTGGTGGTTGTACCGTAATTCGTTCCGACCAGCGAACCAACGTTTCCACCTGTTCCTCCATCAACATTAGGGTCAATCAATCCCAAATCTTTGATTTCACCCCTAATGTACCCGAAAAGCCCTATGTAGTCTTTATCATTCGAGTCGTAAGTAAAATTTGAAATTCTATGACCGTTGCCATCAAAAACACCGTTGAAATGCCAACTATAGCGTCCGATGATATTGAAATCTGTGCCCGTGAAACCTGCCAGATCAACATCGGCCATCAGCTTGAAGTGCTTGTTCCAGTCCTCTTCATGCAGGCCAATCTCATTCATCTGCTCGGCCGTGTAAATCAGATACGGGTCATTAGGCTCTCCGGTACCACCGCCATATTGTGCCTGGGCAGGTATGCTGACCAGGCAAACTGCAATCATTAAAGGGATTGTCCGCAGGATTCGTGACGTTATTACCTCCTTCATTTTTTTATCCTCCTACTCCCCATATTTTGGCGATAGGATTACCGCCCTTTCTATACGAACAACTTAGCAAGAAATAAAGGGGATGATTTTCAAGTGATGTTTATCTAAAAAAGTACTATATCATATCTCAACAAAATTATCAATCTAATTTTCCCACTTCTGGGAAATGGATGCTGAGATTACCGCTCATTCAAGCTCGCCGGACTCCGCTAATGAGCGACGAGGCACGAGCCACGAAATTGAGCATCCAGAATCCAGCATCAAGTGGCGTGTCTCGGAGATTTTTTAGGATTTCACTCGAAATCTAATCTGTTTTATGGTATAATGTATCTAACTATGGATGGTTCATAGTTCGTTGTTCATAGACAACATCGAAGATCCCGATCCATCGTGAGACAACAGACTTCTGACTTCAGATAACGGACATCAGGGGGTTCCCAAAGTGCCATCGTTTTACAAAACGCCGGAAAACAGGGCTTTTTTGTCATATCAGTCCGAAATAGCGGAGAAATAGAGAGTGTGTTTTACTATCAATTATGCAAAACAAACCCAATTTGCTCAAAGACCAAATGAATGTAAGTATCTTTTCGCAAATGGCTTATGAAAATAAACACAATTGGACACTTAGTGAAAACAAACCCAATCAAACCCAATTTCAAAATACTACCCCAAAGGAACGGGAAGAAAAAAAGGTCTCTAAGAAGCTGCCGAAAAAGCAATTTTATTTTTTTTATGTCGCAAAACCGGCTAATCCGGCACTATATAGCGAGAACACGGATACTTAATAATTTTTTGAGGTGCTAAAATGTCTGAAACTGATACATACTACATTGAGCGTTGTTTGGATGGCCATCCGGATGATTTTCGCCATATAGTGCGGCGCTATCAGGCGGTTTTGCTGGCCCATCTGGCCGGTAAATTGGGCAACAAGGACAAGGCCGAAGAAGCCGCCCAGGAATCCCTCGTGCGGGCCTACTTCAATATGAACAAGCTGAGGAGCCCGGGGTCGTTCTTTTCCTGGCTGCTCGGTATCGCCGACCGTGTAGCGAAAGAACATCAGAGAAAAGAAATGCTCCACCGTCAGCGGGAAGTTATCCGTTCGTTCTCGCAGGAAGCTGCCAGCCCGGAATTGTCGCAGGATTACGGGCTTGAAGCAGCAATTGCCGAGCTGCCTGAAAGCTACCGTAGAGTTGTTCTGCTGCGATATTACGGCCGCCGGTCATGCTCTGAGGTAGCTGAGCAGCTCGATATGCCGTTGGGTACAGTAACAAAAACATTATCAAGGGCCTATGCCACGCTGCGTAAGTCGTTACAGCAGCCAAGTGAAACAGAAAGTTATGAGGTGCAAAAATGAACTGTGCAGAATGTAAAGAAATTTTGGTTGCCTATCTTGAAGGACTGTTAGCCGAACCCCAAAAACATGCAGTCACAGAACATCTGAAGGACTGCCACACTTGTCAGGCGGAAGTAAAGCAGTTAACAAACCTTAGAGAGCGCTTAGTCAGCAATGGCAAGACAGTGGCCCAGAGTGACCTTGAAAATGAGGTTATGAACCAGATTGTACGAGAACAGAATGTGAGGCTTAAAGCGGCTAACAAAGCCGGCGCAGGCCTCAAACTAAGGAGACTAATTATGAGAAGTTCAGTCACAAGAATAGCAGTTGCGGCCGCGGTGCTCGTCGTAGCTGCCCTTGGCGTCCATTATATGATGGCGCCATCTATCACATTTGCCGATGTAGTCAAACCTCTCCTCAATGCGAGGACTTTGATTCTGGACATTGTTGTGAACATAGGAGGCCCTGCCGTCGATGAAAACACAGACCCAGTCATCCATGATATCATTGTGGATTCACGAGTTCGAAGGGTCATATCCACCCAGGAGCATATCGTCAACATTTTTGACACAAAGAGTGCTAAAATGCTCACGCTCCATACTACTGGGAAAATAGCGGTATATGCGGATATACAAGGCCTGGTTCAGGAAATAACGCAAAACTACGTGGTTTTTCTTCTGGATATTATTACCGATTTGCAGAACAATCCTGATTTTGAAGCCAAAGAACTCGGTGAAAAAGAAATCGACGGACAAAAAGTTGTTGGGTTTTTGGTCAGGAACCTTACCATCTGGGCCGATGCCAAAACGGCTTTGCCTGTACGCATCGAAGGTCAAGAACCA
>Ga0209979_1001988_pt1 | contig 20610 bp, 17 predicted proteins | sample AnhtaG_FD_183114 | JGI IMG/M metagenome (GOLD analysis project Ga0209979, IMG submission 183114) | Deep subsurface microbial communities from Anholt, Denmark to uncover new lineages of life (NeLLi) - Anholt_01485 metaG (SPAdes) (version 2) | ecosystem: Environmental > Aquatic > Marine > Oceanic...
GGCAGAAGGAGTGCTTAAAGGTGTAGGCCAGATCATCCCGGGATTGGGTGGTTTGCTCAAAGGATTGAAAAAATCACCTGCGTTTAAAGAAAGACTAAAGAAGGTTAATCAGGAAATTGAGCGTAAGCTGAAGGAAACACCACTAAAAAGAACAGGAGATAGAGGTCCACATATGGAAAGCAGTTTTTCTACCAGCCCCTTATTCAATGAAGAAGAACTTCCCTTTAGAAGAAAGGTAAAAAAGCCACCTACACCTCCTCTAAAACCCAAAGAGCCCGTGGTGGATGTCTTTGATGAAAGGGATCATTTAAGAATAATTGTTGAATTACCGGGATTGGCTGAAAGGGATATAAAGACAGATTTAGAAGGGGACACACTTATCCTTAGGATCAATTCATCAGGTTGGAAGCCAGAGCACAAGGTAGCTTTGCCTTATGCTCCAAAAGGTAAACTGGAGAAATCCTTTCGAAACGGCTTTTTAGAGATTAAAGTGGGGAAAGATGAGTTATGATAGATATAGATGCAGATAATTTAAAACACGGTGTTTTGGGATTAGTCATTGCCTTGGTGGAAGTTATAAGGGACGCACTAAAGATTCAGGCTTTTAAAAGGATGGAGGGCGGAAGCTTAAAAGAAGATGAGGTTGAGAGATTGGGTGAGGCGCTTATGGATTTGGATACGGCAATTGAACAGATAAAAGAAGAGCAGGGAATTACTCAAACGGTTCAAAGTGTAAGAGATGGGTTGGATAACATAGTAGATGATGTATTGGACAAGATGATAAATCCGGAAAAATGGAGAGAGAAAGTTAATGAAAAACAAATGGAAAGGGTATAAAGGAGGCTTTAAACATGCTGGATGACAACAAGCAAGAGGTTGTTGTAGCAAATGAGGTTAAAGCTGAAAGCAAAGGTGAAGGAAGGTATCTCTATTGTGTAGCAGATAGTGGAAAGAGAGTAGATCTGGGTAAGATCGGTTTGGATGGTAAAGAGGTCTACACCGTACCTTTGGTTGACCTATGCGCGGTGGTTCATAATTGTCCTTCTGAACCATATAAATCAGAGGATAATGAAGTAGTAAAGAGGTGGGTGGTGGCCCATGAGAAAGTGGTGGAGGCTGCCTGGGAAAGATTCGGCACTGTTCTTCCAGTTGGTTTCGATACCATTATCAAAGGCGAAAAAGATATTAGTCCGGAGGAGAACATAAAAAACTGGTTAAAAGAAGACTATGCGAAGCTTAAAGAAAAAATGGATCAAATCAAGGGTAAGGCTGAGTATGGGGTTCAAATTTTCTGGGAGCCAAAGTTTATGGCGGATGAAATAGCAAAAACAAATGAGGAGATCAAAAACCTAAATCAGGATATAAAATCGAAGTCTAAAGGAATGGCTTATATGCTTAAGCAAAAATTGGAAAATCTTTTGAAGAAGGGGATTGAGAAAAAGGCTGATTATTATTTTAAGGACTTTTATGCCAGAATTAGAAAGTGCGTTTTTGAGATCAGAGTGGAGAAGACAAAAAAAATGGATGAAAAGAAGCAAATGCTTATGAACCTGTCCTGTTTAGCAGATAAGGAGAAATCCAAAGAATTGGGAGAGGAGTTAGAGAAAATAAATAAAGTGGAAGGGTTCGCTGTCCGTTTTACCGGACCCTGGCCACCTTACAGCTTTGTTGCTTTTGGCTAACCGTCAAGGCACAGAATTCGTGGTTAAAAGGAGAAAAACAGTGGAGCCGCTTCGAAATACGAATGCAACCTTAGTCGACCTGTTAGATAGAATTCTGGACAAGGGTCTGGTGATTTATGCAGATGTTATCATTTCTGTAGCAGGAATTCCCTTAATTGGGGTTAACCTAAGAGCGGCTTTAGCTGGTATGGAGACAATGTTAAAATATGGAGTGATGGTGGACTGGGACGAAAAATCCCGAGCCTGGGAGTCCGAATTTGGATCCTGCGGACGGGAACATAGAAAGAAAAAGGTTGTTCCTTTAATTGAAGGAGAAGAGATTATTCTGAAGATGTTCGGCTCCTATCGCGACACAGAAGGAATATATACTACCTGGAAGTCAGGACTACTTCATCTGACTGATAAAAGATTTCTTCTTTATCAAAAAGATTTTAACAAAATATTGTTCCAAACTCCTCTGGAGGATATAAGGGGAATGGCGATGAAAAAGGAAGCAAATTTTACCAAAGAACCAGTGGATGTGCTTTATCTTTTACTCCAAGATAATCGTGTGGCTCGGCTCAAGACTGTGGATACTTATAAATTAAAAGAGGCTATAGAGGAGCAAATGAAAGTCAAAGGAATTCCCTTAAATGAAAATCTAGTCCTTTCCGGATTTGGTAGAATATCATCGGAGAAATAATATGCTCCAAAACGGTTAGTCTCTGAAGTTCTTTTTTGTTTTTCCAGAAGAAAATAAGGTGAAAAATGATGAAAAATGTAGAAAAGGACTTTAAACAATATTTAGCTAAATTCGAGGATAAAGAAGAGTGGGAAGTAAAGATCTACGTTGATTTAATTCGGATGATGGATTGGATATTTGAAACCAGTCCAGGAACAAAAGAAAACGAATTAGTCCAGGACGAGCTAAATAAAAAAATAAAGGAATATAAACAGAAAAGCTTTGGGTGGATGAAAAAGCAGGCTCAAGAAGCCAAATTAAATAAAATCCTTCCCAAAGAGTCAAATCAGAGAAAGAAAGATATGGTTCTTAACTCTATTTATTTGATTTCTAAAGAAGATAGAGAAAATTTTACTATGGTGGTTAGGTTGCTTGAAAAGGAATACAAAAGTAAGGGGTTAGAGTTTGAGTGCACCGGCTCTAAGCCACCTTATAATTTCTTAGCGGTAAAGTGAAATATAATGGGGGGGTGATCATTTTCTTGTGAAAACTAAAAAGAATGGTATAATAGGAGCAATTACTTTAATGATCTTAGCACTCTTCTTCTTTGCTTCACAAAATGTTCAAGAATCTGTGCCTGAGGTTAATTTCCTCAACTATCAACTTTTGGAAATAATAGACAGTCTTCAAAACGAATTATCTGCTTATAGGGAGAGAGAGCCTATATTCTTGAGACATATCAGTCAAGAAGAGTATGTCCTCACCGCTTACCTGCCCATTGATTCTGCGGAGAGGAGATATTCAGGTTTAGCTGCAACCGGTGCTGTGGCCAAGCCTGGTTACACCGTGGCGGTAGATCCAACCGTAGTTCCATTTAATTCCTGGATTTGGGTTGAGGGCTTGGGTTGGTGGAAGGCTCAGGATACAGGTAACGCAATAAAAGGAAAGAAATTAGATTTGTGTCTCTCCGCCAGAGAGGAGACTAAAGAGTTTGGAGTGAGAAAGATGAGGGTTAAAATATTGAAATAGAAATCATAGAGAGACTCATTTAGTCGAAATATAAGGTATCGATTTCTCCAAATCTATCAAAAAGTTCTAAACTCGTCCATTTGGGGACGCCTGAGACTTTTTTTCTTGCCTAATTTCAAACGATTGTTATATTAGTGGCAACGAATTGAGGATTGTGGATGAGAAAAGTTCTAAAATCGTCCACTACTCCCAGCCATTTGTGTGGCGCTATCGTTTAGTGGCTTAGGACAGGTGGTTCTCAGCCATCAAAGCGGGGTTTAACTCTCTGTAGGCTATTTAATCAATTACCTTTTCAAAGGCGGACCACCACCCTGTCACAAACATCCAAAATCAACTAAAAATGTAGCGTCCGGGTTTATCCCGGACGTTTTTTTGTGTCTCTGAGTCATGTCAGTGGCGGGACGAAGAATCTCGGTCGTCACGCTCCTTCAAAGTCCTAACCTCAACTTCTGATGTCAAAAAAGTTTGAAAATCGTCCACGAACCCACCCCAGCGGAAACCACTAAATGTAATAATTGTATTTACGTTGCAAGAAGTGATAGGGCACCAGTTACCATAGCTCCTCCGGTAAGAGGTTTAATCCCCAGGTTTATGCTTATCATTTTCCTAACTATTTCTCCTCGACCTGGCAAGGTAGAGAACTGCTTTGGAGCGTTTATTCGTATAAGAAGCTTTCTGATAAAAAAGTGACTCTGAAAAAGTCAAATTGGGAAAGGTTTTACTGAAGAATTGCAGTTGCTCGATTCATCGAGCGAAAAATGCCCAATGAATTGGGCAACTACTTTAAGACAAAAGGTTTGATTTCTCAGATTCTTCTTGATTTTATGCCTGATTTTTACTATATCCAAAAAGAAATTGTTTACAGGTTCTGTTGAAAGGTATAAACGGCGTGGAGGGGTATAGTGACTGAAGCATTTATTACCAATCCGGTGGGGATTCTGACTGTTTTGACCGGGGTGGCGGCTTTTTTCTTTTTTATCGAAAAAAAGACCAAGTGGAAATTTTTCAATTACTTCCCACCCCTTTTGTTTATCTATGCAGTTCCTTTGATCTTATCTAACAGCGGAATTATCACCAACAAGTCAGAAGTGTATGGGTGGATGGGGGATTTAATACTACCTTTATTTCTGACCGTAATGCTCTTGGATGTGGATGTGGCACGTGCTTTCAGAACTATGGGCAAGGGGATATTTGTGCTCCTTTTTGGAACTTTAGGAGTGGTAATCGGAGCCCCTATAGCTTATTTTCTGGTCAAAGGAGGGTTAGGACCTGAAGCCTGGAAAGGGTTCGGAGCTTTGGCTGGAAGCTGGATTGGCGGGACTGGAAATATGGCCGCGGTAAGCCAGGGTCTTAAGACCTCTGGTTCAGATTTCGGGTTAGCGGTTCTGGCTGACAATTTGGTTTATATCGTCTGGCTTCCCATAATGCTGGGTTCAAAGAATTTGGCCGGATGGTTTAACAAGTTCACAAAAGTCAGCCCTAAGAGGCTAAAGCGGATGGAAGAAGAAGCTTCGAATTTGAGTACTGAAAAAGGTAAAATGGAGATGCGTCATCTGCTTTATCTTTTGTTTTTAGGCCTTTTAAATGCCTGGGTATCAACTCTTATCTCAGAGTTTCTGCCTGAGGTTCCTCCGCTGCTCACCTCCGGGACCTGGAAGATTCTTCTGATCACAACTTTTGGCATCTTTCTATCTTTCACGCCTGCCAAGAAAATCCCCGGAAACCATGCTCTGGCAATGGCTCTGGTTTATCTTTTCGTGGCTAATATGGGAGCACGAGCAGAAATAGGCGGGTTAGCTCAGCAAGCAGTATGGTTCGTAATGGGAGCTTTTGTCTGGATATTTATTCATGGAAGTTTTTGTATTTTAGGGGCAAGGATTTTTAGAGTGGATGTGCATACCGTCGCAATTGCCAGTGCGGCTAATATTGGAGGAGCTGCTTCCGCTCCGGTGGTTGCGGCTTATCACCATGAATTTTTAGTCCCGGTCAGCATTCTGATGGCATTGATAGGGTATGCAATTGGCAACTACTGTGCCTTTCTCACCGCCTGGCTCTGTTATTTAGTTTCATGACTTTTTCTTCAGTTTTATGATATTTAAAAAACGAAAGGAGGGTTTACCGATGAAAAAGACAATATGGATTGTATTAGCTCTTTTCCTGTTAATTACTTGGGCTAACCCTCTTTGGTCTCAAGTAGAGCAAAGAGAAGTAGGAAATCTGGTTATCCAGGGAATACCTGAGATTCCCAGCCGCATTATTGACCGGATGTTCCAGTACCAGAGCATTCGTTCTGCCTATATGGTAGATTGGGATCCAGCTGGTGAGGGGATGCTGATCTCTACCCGCTTTAGCCAGACAGCACAACTTCACTACGTGGAAAAACCAGGCGGGGCCCGAGGACAGGTAACATTTTTTTCCGAACCGGTTAGAGGTGCCACAATCTGTCCAGATCCCTCAACGCACGGGTTCCTTTTCAGTATGGATGTGGAAGGAGGAGAATTCTATCAGATCTTCTATTTCAATCTTGACAACGGGGATTACACCATGCTGACAGACGGTTCTTCCCGCAACGAATCTATGCTCTGGTCTAATAAAGGAGACAAGTTTGTTTACTCCAGCACAAAACGAAACGGCCGGGATTGGGACTTGTATTTGAGCCATATAGATAGCCCACAGGTAGCAAAGTCAATCCTGGAACAGGGAGGCAGCTGGAGTCCAACCAACTGGTCACCGGATGATAAACGCTTGCTTGTTAAAAAATACATATCTGTAAATGAATCGTACTACTATGTGCTCGATATCGCATCAGGCAAACTCACACCCATCAACCCAACAGAAGAGAAGATCGCATATCAAGCTGCAGTATGGGCAAAGGATGGGAAAGGAATTTTTATCACTTCAGACCAGGGAAGTGAGTTCCAGGTTTTAAAGTATTATGATCTGGGTAAGAAAACCTTTACTGACCTCACCGCCGAAATTCAATGGGACGTTAAGGAGATCAAGATATCAAATCAAGGGGACAAGTTAGCCTTCACCACGAACGAAGGTGGCATAGGCAGACTTTATATACTCGATACTGGCACTATGAAATACAAACAACTTTCTGGGGTTCCCCTTGGGCAGGTCTACAGGTTAAACTTCCATCCGGATGGCAATCGCTTGGCACTTACCCTAAACACGCCACAAACGCCAGGTGATGTCTATGTTATTCATCTGAAAGATAGTTCGCTTGTGCGCTGGACCTACAGCGAGGTCGGCGGTCTCAACACCGATGCCTTTGTTGTGCCTGAACTGATCCACTACCAGACGTTCGACAAGGTCAACGGCAATGCCCGGATGATTCCAGCCTTTTACTACAAGCCGAACAAAGGGAATCCTCCTTTCCCTGTCCTGATCAGCATTCACGGAGGCCCTGAATTACAACACCTCCCTTACTTTTCTTCTACCCTGCAATTCTATCTGAATGAGTTAGGTATAGCTGTACTTGCTCCTAATGTGCGTGGCTCTTCTGGTTATGGGAAAAGCTACCTTTTGCTGGACAATGGCTACAAAAGAGAGGACTCAGTCAAGGATATAGGTAAACTCCTGGATTGGATTGATAAGCAGACGGAATTGGATACTTCAAAAATTGCCCTTAGCGGTGGTTCTTATGGCGGATACATGGTTCTTGCTTCGATGACTCACTACAATGAGAGGCTGGCCTGCGCTATCGATAGGGTAGGCATTAGCAACTTTGTAACATTCCTCGAAAAAACTCAGGACTACAGGCGGGATTTGCGCAGAGCAGAATATGGTGATGAGCGAGATCCCAGGATGCGTGAATTCTTAATAAGTATTTCACCCACGACTAATGTTCACAAAATCACGAAACCTATGTTCATCGTTCAAGGCCTTAATGACCCCAGGGTGCCGGTTGGCGAATCGGAACAAATCGTTTCTGCTATCCGAAAAAGTGGCGGTACGGTGTGGTACCTTTTAGCCAAAGATGAGGGGCACGGATTCAGGAAGAAGAGCAACCGTGATTACTACAACAATTCGGTTGTTCTGTTTCTTGAAAAATATTTGTTGCAATAGGGATTCAATATTTAACTTTGTCAAAAGCGCTATAAGGAGAAAAGAAGATGAGGGGAGGTGTGTTCACCCCTACAAAAATTATTCTATATAGATTTCCAGCCTTTCATTCTCCTCCTCTACCTGGACTAACTTCCCTACTTCTTCTTTTTCAATCATCTCCATAATCTGCTCGAAACTCACTCCGTGTTCATCTAATTTAGTTTTTGCTTTATCCGGCAGAATCTTTCCTATAAATTTGACCAAGGAAAGCGGAATATTGACGTTCACCTTAGGCTTAGAGAGATCGCTCTCGAATACTTTTATCCTCAAAGTCTTTCCATATTTATCCGGGGCGGTTTCTTCTCCTCTGGATCTAAATTGAGATTTCTTTGCAGAGCTTTCCAGAGCCTCTAAAAGCTTTGCCGCCTCTTGTGCTGTAATCTTTTTATCTTCCACCATCTTCAAAATCTTCATCTGTTCCTCTTTTCCTCTGGATCTCCGAATGGATCCATTTCCTTTGGATCCAAATTCGGACTGGACAAATTCGGACATAAATCCTCCGTTAATTATTAACCTTTATAGAAATTATTTCTTCCTTCCCAAAAGGGACAAGGCTTGTTCTAAGGTAAGTTCTCCTTGCTCTAACTTATTTAAAATCTCTAATCTCTCCTCCTTATTCAGTCCCTCTTTTGTTTTTATCCCTAAATTTGAGATGATCTGGTTTAAGCGATTCTTTACTGTTGGGTAGGAGATACCTAACTCCTTTTCAACCTCCTTGATATTCCCATGAGATTTTAAAAAAACCTTTATAAAATGCTGGTCTTCCTCAGATAATTTGCAGAAATCACCTCCTTTGAAATCCCCTTTCAAAACAGTCTCGCATTTTGAGCAGGTTAGCTCTGAGATTTTTAGCTCAGCCTCGCAAATTGGACATTGGTTTATCATTACCACAACCTCTTTTAAAAATTTAACTAATAAATTAAAAAAGTCAAGTATAATTTTAAAAAAAGTTCATAAAATTAATTAAAATATTGATGAAATTAATATAAGATACTATAAAAAATATTATTTACAAATCAAAATCTAAATTTTTGAAACTTCATAGCTTTAAAAATAGTATTTGCATATAGAGAGAGAATTTGTTAATTTGTATAACCTAAAACAGGAGGTAAAAAATGAGAAAAATAGTTCCATTACTCTTAATCTGTTTTCTTTTTTTCTCCCTTTTTGAACTTTCCTGGGCGAAAAAAGAGAAAACAGGCAAGATAGAGAAGGACACTCTGTTAGATGAGAAATTCGGGTACCAGTTAAAGGTTTTATCCAACTGGAAGATAAAATTGGAAAAGGAACCTTCTTTAATGCGTAGTACTCTAATCAAGAAAAACTATCAGGTTAACAGAAGCTCCACTTTGATTGAGGAAGAGAGGCTCATCCCCACTATAATTATCTGTGCAGATACTACCTCATTATCTCTTCAGCAGATTGAGAATTCCCTGATAAAAGGTAAAGGAAATTTCAAGAATAAAGATGAATATCTAATGAACTTAGAGACTATAGCTACCTATGAGCTGATCCAGTCAGCAGACATTGCCCTGGACAGTATTGCGGGTAAGGTCTATGGTTTTAAAAAAAGATACCTCCGTCAATTAATAGATCCATCCGAGCGTTATGGCCCAGAAGGGAGTACTATGGTGACCAGAGAAGATTATTTCATAGGTGAGGTGGTAATTCTGAAAAAAGGGAATAACCTTTATATCATCCAACTTACCGGGGAAAGAGAATATTTCTCCATCAGTGAGAAGGAATTCTCTAAGATGCTGGAGACCTGGAAGTTTTTGAGATGAATCATTTTTTAAGGGGGTAGAGACGCATTGCGATGCGTCTCTACAATTTTTTAAAACCATACGCCAAGATGAAAAGATTTAATTTCCAGTTTGAAAATAGTTTCATATGAAAGAGGGTAAAAGGGTAGTTCTGATTGTGCTTGATTCCTGTGGTGTAGGGGAACTTCCAGATGCCTTTAAATATGATGACCAGGGTTCAGATACCTTAGGGAATACTGCTAAAAGGGTGGGAGGATTGAATCTTCCAAATTTAGAGAAGTTAGGCTTGGGAAATATCGAACCTATTTCAGGAGTTTTGCCTCAGAAAAATCCTTTAGCCTGCTACGCTAAGATGGCGGAGTTATCAGTTGGAAAAGATAGCACCATCGGACACTGGGAGATAGCTGGATTGGCTTTAAAAAAGCCTTTTCCGGTCTATCCTGATGGTTTTCCAGAAGAGTTGATCCAGAGATTTGAGAAGGCAATAGGCTCAGAAGTATTGGGAAATAAACCAGCCTCCGGAACAGAGATAATAATTGAGTTGGGTGAGGAACATCTCCGAACCGGTAAGCCGATCGTCTATACCTCAGCGGACAGTGTTTTTCAGATAGCGGCACACCAAGAGAAAATCCCAGTAAACAGGCTATATGAGATCTGTCTTATAGCCAGAGAAATCCTTAAAGGAAAGGATGGGGTTGCCAGGGTTATTGCCCGGCCCTTTGAAGGGAAGCCAGGTTCTTTTAGAAGAACAGAAAGAAGAAAAGATTTTTCTCTGCCTCCTCCGGAAAAAACCATTTTAGATATCCTTAAAGAAAACGGGTATAAAATAGTGGGGATAGGGAAAATAGAGGACCTTTTCGCCGGAAGAGGTCTTTCTAAGTCTATTCACACTGAGGACAATTTAGATGGGATGGATAAACTGATCGAAGCGATTAGAGAAGAAAAAGAGGGGTTGATTTTTATCAACCTATTAGATTTCGATATGCTCTGGGGACACCGGAATAATTTTAAAGGTTTTGCCAAAGGGTTAGAGGATTTTGATGAAAGATTGACAGAAGTTTTAGATTTACTCAAACCTCAGGATCTCCTTATCCTAACTGCAGACCATGGATGTGACCCCACTACACCCAGCACTGACCACTCCAGAGAGTACGTTCCTCTTTTAGTCTATGGTGAAAAATTAAAAAAAGGGGTGGACTTAGGAGTGAGGAAGAGTTTCTCTGATGTTGCGGCAACTCTTGCAGAGATATTCGAAGTGCCAAACACAGGGAATGGAGAAAGTTTTTGGAAAAAGATCTATGTCCTATAAAGGATCCTTAGGAGAAGATAAAAAGCTTATCTTAGAGGCTAAGAAAGCCAGGCAGAGATCTTATGCTCCCTACTCGAATTTCAGCGTAGGAGCGGCATTGTTAGCCAAAAGTGGAAAGGTGTTCAGCGGAGCTAATGTGGAGAATTCTTCCTTTGCTCTAACTGCTTGCGCAGAAAGGGTGGCTCTTTATAAGGCAATTAACTCCGGGGAAAAAGATTTTACAAAGATCGCCGTGGTAGCTTCAGGTAAAAAACTGATCACCCCCTGTGGTCTGTGCCGACAGGTATTATTTGAATTCTCTCCCCAGATCAAAATCATCTGCTCAAATTTGAAAGGGAAGGTGAAAAAGTTTACTCTCAAGCAGCTTTTACCCCATCCCTATGGATATGAAAAGAAAAGGTGAGAAGGATAATAGGAGCTTTAGTCCGAAGTTGGATCCGTAGGAATGGAGAAAAGTACAGGAAAAATCGATTTAGCCCGGATGATCGATCATACACTTTTGAAGCCAGAGGCTAAACCAGAGGATATAAAAAGGCTCTGCCAGGAGGGTATAAAATATGAATTTGCCTCTATCTGTGTAAATCCGTTTTATGTTAAATTAGCTTCTGAAGAGCTTAAAGAATCGAAGGTAAAGGTCTGTTCAGTATCCGGATTTCCTTTAGGTGCAAATAGATCTGAGTTGAAGGCTAAAGAGGCAGAGTTAGGGTGTAGAGATGGTGCTTCGGAGATCGATATGGTCATAAATATCGGTGCTTTAAAATCAGGCAATCATAGTTTAGTAGAAGAAGAGATAAAGCTGATTTTGAAAACCATAAACCAGGGGAGGATTCTGAAAGTTATTCTGGAGACCTCTCTTTTAACTTCAGAAGAGAAAATCATAGGGGCTAAGATAGTAAAGGAGTGCGGAGCGCATTTCGTCAAGACCTCAACTGGCTTTGGTCCAGCTGGTGCCACAGTAGAGGATGTGGTTTTGTTAAGAAAGACCCTGGGGGAGAATTTCGGGGTTAAAGCCTCAGGCGGGATCAGGGATTATAGAAAGGCTTTGGAACTTATTCAAGCAGGCGCTAATAGAATTGGAACTTCTGCCGGAGTAAAAATTATAGAGGAATATCTTAAAGCCATTTAAGGAGTAAGGGTTCATCCGCCAGAGGCGGATTGAACCCCTACAATCTAAAAAGGGGACTTTATGATAACTACTGAGATAATTGCAAAAAAAAGGGATGGAAAAAGATTAACCCGTCAGGAGATAGATTTTATCCTCTCTGGCTATCTTTCCGGGATAGTTCCAGATTATCAGATGTCCGCTTTTCTTATGGCGATCTTTATCCGGGGGATGGATTTAGAGGAGACCGAAAATCTTACCTGGGGTATGATGAACTCAGGGAAGATACTGGATCTGGGATTTATTCCCGGCACTAAAGTGGATAAACATAGCACTGGTGGGGTGGGGGATAAGGTTTCCTTAATTTTAGCTCCTTTAGTTGCTTCCTGCGATGTCCCGGTGCCGATGGTCTCCGGCAGAGGCTTGGGTCATACTGGTGGCACTCTGGACAAGCTGGAATCTATCCCCGGTTTCAGGACAGATCTGACTATAGGTGAATTCGTGGAGAACTTGAAAAGCATTCAGGTTTCGATTATAGGGCAGACAAAGGAGCTGGCACCAGCGGATGGGAAAATCTACGCCTTAAGAGATGTTAGCGGCACCGTTAATTCTATTCCGCTTATAACTGCCAGCATCTTAAGCAAGAAATTAGCCTCAGGCACAGATGCGATCGTCTTTGATGTGAAGAGCGGAAGGGGTGCCTTTATAGAATCAACAAAAGATGCCTTAGCTTTAGCTTCCAACTTGATCCGGATTAGCAAGAAAGCAGGAAGAAAGGGGATAGCACTGATCACCGATATGAACGAGCCTTTAGGAAATGCAGTAGGGAATTCCTTAGAGGTGATTGAGGCGGCTGAGACTTTAAAAGGAAAAGGAGCGGATGATCTTTTAGAGGTTACTCTATCTTTGGGCTCTTATATGCTTATCTTAGGAGGTAAAACCAATAATTTTTACAAAGGTAAGGAGCTCCTTTTAGAAAAGATCAAGAAGGGTGAAGGATTGAATAGATTTAAACAGATGGTCTCAAAGCAGGGAGGGGATCCAAGAGCGGTGGAAGATTATTCCCTTTTCCCTAAGACCAATTATCAAATAGTGGTAAGGTCTGAGAAAGATGGTTACATAGATTCCATAGATACTAAAGAGGTTGGAGTTGCGGCAGTGGAGCTGGGTGCAGGCAGGGAAAAGCTTAGTTCTTCTGTGGATCTGGATGTAGGGATACTGATAAAAAAGAAGACCGGCGATAGGGTAGCAAAGAATGAAGAGCTGGCAAAGATTCTGACAAATGATTATGAGAAGGGTAAAAGGGCAGAGGAGAGGATTAAAATTGGATATAAAATTACCCAGAAAAAGACTAAAAGGTTGAAGAAGGTTTTGTTTGTGATGGACAAGAAGGGGGTTAGGGAATTTACCTTTGATTAATTTCTTTCCTGTGGGAATTCCTTTCAAGTTCCTGTGTAGGCAGTAAAATCTTCCCAAAGAAAATCGTAGTGCGACCCTTTCAGGGTCACCCAGGTTTATGAAAGCACGGCTAATCCAGTTCAGGTTGACGCACTACAAAAGATATTTTTCAAACCGAAATGAAAAAGCCCACATAGGTGGACTTTTTACAGAAAGAAGAAAAGAAGCTATTTCTCTACAGAACACAAATGGAATAGGTGTTCCACCCTTATCTCTCCCTTTACTGGTCCTGCAAAAAGTAGGTCAGGCACCCACGCCCGACCACTCTCTTCCACCTTTTCAGAGACATTTTTTTGATTTTCTAAATTTTAGAAAATTATCTTCAGCCCAGAAGAGACAGTAAAAAAGAGACTTGACTAATCTTTTTGATTCAGGGAAAAAACTAAAGTTTACCTGACCATTATCATCTTCTTTGTCTGGATAAGGTCTTCAGTTTTCAGAACATAGAAGTAAATCCCGCTGCTTACATATTGCCCTTCATCATTTTTTCCATCCCAGATAACCTGATAACTGCCCGGTAATTTATCCTCTTCCACTAATGACCTTACCTTTTGCCCCAAGAGGTTATAGATGTTCAAGGTAGTGTGGATGGGTTTCCCTGTCCCCGAACTCAAAACTCTGAACTGTATTGTGGTAGCTGGATTGAAAGGATTGGGATAGTTCTGGAGTAATGGCAATTCAGGTTTATTAATAAATTCCTGCTCAGAAACAAATGTTTGCTCAAAGGTGATTATTTTACAGAAGATATCATATCCTGAGCCCGGACCTCTATTATCCACCCAGGCAAAATAATAGTTATTATCATCTGCTGCCACAACCGGTGATGTCTGGATATTTTCTCCGTCATCACTGTTGACCCTGAAATTACCTCCCAGGTGATTTCCTTCTGCATCAAACCTCTGAGCATATATATCCATATCCCCATTGCGGCTATCAGTCCAGGTAACTAAAAATTCACCATTGGATTTTACAGCTAAAGAGAGCTTCTCTACCTTTGTTTTAGAATCGAGTGCTTTTATAATTAGACCTATTTTTGAACCATCTGCTTTAAATCTCTGAATTAAGATATTTCCTGCACCAAACCATACAACTACGAAATTTCCATCTTCGTCCATTCCCACATCTGGGTTTAGATTTTCCATAATAATTGTACTATCACTAATCCTGAAGTCCTCGCCAATTTTTTCAGCAGATGAGTTATATAACTGCCCCCATATCTCAGATTTGTAAGTGTACTTATAAGGAGCCTCCCAGACAACTACAAAATTACCATTGGCAGATTTTGCTACTTTTACAGGACGACTAAATTGTGTCGAGTACAAATATTCACTTACCATGAAATTAGAGTCCAATTTAATACCCTGGGAATCAAAAAGCTGAGCAAAGATACCTGAAGTTGGTACCATAACTTGAGACCACACTACTACAAAATCTCCCTGCGAACCCATAGCTACATCTGGTGCAGATAAAAAGGGAGGCATTAGCTCATCATTTACAAAGGTGTTTTCTCCTAACTTCACTCCGTCATAGTCATATCTTTGCAAATAAATACCTTGATCACCCAGGAATGCAATAACCGAATTACCTGAACTGTCCACCGAATTTGAAGAAAATAATCCGAAACTCTGTTGATTCACTTTGAAATTAGACCCAGATAACTCACCAGATGAATTGAACATTTGAGCGTAAACATCAAATTTACAAAATCTGAAATCATCCCAGGAGATTATAAATTTCCCGGAAGAGGAGGTAGATATTGCTGGATTTTTCTGTGAGGAACTACCAAAATCAAAGTCTGCTTTGAATTCCTTTTTTACTATTTCTCCCTTTTGATTAAAAATCATAGCAAAGATCTCATTATCAGATGTACATTCATATCCATCCCAGGTTAAAGCGAAATAACCTGAAGGGGTTTTTGTGATATCAATATTTGTTGGACCCCAGGTTTGACCAAAATCTGTGACTCTAAAATTAGCACCTTGAGGTTCACCATGTTGGTTATAATGTTGGATGTAAATAGTCAGCATATCCCTTAACTCAACCCAAGCAATGGTAAATTCCTTGGAGAGATTCATTGTTACTTTGGGGAATCTTTTTGGAATTGGCTTGATTGATTCATTTACTTTAAAATTGTGTCCTAAAGCCTCTCCTTTGAAGTTATATCTCTGCGCAAAAAGCCCATGAGAACCTGAGGTTCCCTCTAGCCATGTTATTACGAAATTTCCTGGGGCATCTATAGCGACATCGGGTTTTGCAGGAGTGGATAAGTTATCGCTATCATTAGCCTTAAATTCCGACTCTAAAATCTCATTTGTTGCATTAACCCGGATTGCATAAACTCCCTGGCGAGACTCGCTAAATACTGCAAACCAGGTTACCACAAAATCACCTTTTGGATTTATAGCAACATTTGGAGGAAAGTAGTCGACCTTACCTCCCTGAAGATTAACCACTTCAAAATTATCACCTGTTCTTTCTCCTGTTGGTGAATACCTTTGTCCCAGAATATGAAAAGTATTCTGAAAATTAATCCATACAACAATGAATTCTCCTGAAGGATTCATGGAGACAGATGGGAGGTAATTAGAAGAATTTAATAAATCATTATTAACCTGAAAATTACATCCAACCGGGGAACCAGTTGAATTATATCTCTGGCCGTACATATCTGATTTATTCTTTCTGTTATCCATCCATATCACCACAAAATCTCCTTTTGCATTCATGGCTACATCGACAAATCCGATATAATCACCTGATTCAGTATCATTCACTTTGAAATTTACACCCAATGGATTTCCCAGGCGATCAAACCTCTGTCCATATATATCCCTTCTAATATTCCTGTAATCAATCCACACCACTACGAAATTACCGTTATGGTCCATAGCAATGGATGGGTAACTCTGGTTGGAGCCTCCTATGTCATAATCATCATTTACCCTGAAATCGTCCTTGACTACGGTCTGGGCAAAAAGAGTGCTGGTTAAGACAAAGAAGAAAATAAACCCGAAAATTAGAATCTTTTTAAACATAAACCCTCCACTTCTTGAAAGAATTTTTTAATCTCCCTCTTTAATTATAAAATATAATAAATCTTAAAAAATGCAACATTTTTCTTCAAAAAAACTTCAGAAAAGGTTTGTAGGGGCGGATTGCCTCAAGGTCAAATTCGACAATACGTCTCTACTCCGCTTTTCTTTCCATGTCCCCTCATAGGTGGATTCCTTAATTCTTTTTAAATACTATACTTAGGTAAGGATGAGAAGAGGTTAGGTATCTTTAATCGCTTTGAGGGAATCTTATTACCTCCTCTGGGGGTGGGAGCTCTTTTGAGGGATGGAGGTTGCAATATTCCTTGGGTTCGGTTCTATCAGTGAAAAGGTCTGTGGCTGTGTGTGGACATCTATTAGTAGCTAAGAGCCCACTTTCCAGACAGACTGTCCTTAAGAAAACCTCTTCAGGTTTTTGAAAGTCTACAACTTCTATTTCTGAAGTGGCGGCTTTCATAAACTCTGTCCAGATGGGTAAGGCTACTTCAGCTCCGGTTCCATGTTTGCCCAAAGAGGTCTTATCATCAAAACCTACCCAGACTCCAACAGTTATCTGGGGAGTGAAGCCGATAAACCAGGTATCCATGTTCTCATCTGTGGTTCCAGTCTTTCCTCCAGCTGGTCGATCGAATCCCCACAAACGGGAAGCATATCCGGTTCCCTGATCTATGACTGTCTGTAACATAGAGATCATTATATAAGCAGTTAGAGGGTCTAAGACCTCCTGTTTTCTAACCGACTTGTTCTTCTCTAAGATTTTTCCATACCGGTCTGTAATCTTTATGATAAACCTTGGTTCTATCCTTATGCCTCCATTCGGGAAAACAGAGTAAGCTAAGGTTAGCTCTAAAAGGTTTACCTCTGAGACACCTAAGGAGATGGAGGGATAAGGGGCAAGATAGGAATTTATCCCTAACCGATGAGCATATTTTATGGTCTGCTCAGGAGTTATCTTCTGCACAAGTTTAACGGAGATCACGTTTCTGGAGATCCTCAAAGCTTCCCTTAGAGTCATCGGGCCTCTGAAGGTAGTATCAAAATTCTGCGGGTTCCATTCTGTTCCATCACCAGATTGAAGAATTACCGGAGTATCATAAATTATATCAGTAGGCTTAAAACCGTTCTCTAAGGCTGCAGTCCAGACAAAGGGCTTAAAGGCTGAGCCAGGCTGCCGGAGAGCCTGAACTGCCCGGTTGAACTCGCTTTTGGAAAAATCTTTTCCTCCAACCAGGGCTAAGATATTTCCGGTTCGATTGTCTAAGGCAACTAAAGCGGCTTGAAGCTCTTTAAATACCCTTCTTACTTTAACCTCTCCATTTACGGTATCAATTACTTCTGTGGTATAAAGCCACTCATCTAATGTATGGCGGGATTCAAAGTTTTCTTGCTGGATGGCTAATTGAGTATTTACGATCTCCTCTGCGGCTTTCTGCATTTCTGGATTCAGAGTGGAATAGACAGAGAGACCACCGCTATAAAGACTTTTCTCGCCATATTCATCTATAAGATATTGTCTGACCATCTCAGAAAAATAGGGTCCCAGCCCTGTCTGCAGAGAGAAGGGTTTGAGCTGGAGGGGGAGTGCTCTTAAGCTGTCATATTCTTCTTCAGACAACTTTCCATAATCCTGCATCCCTTTCAGAACTAAATTTCTTCTCCATATGGCTAAATCCGGATATTCGAAAGGGGAATAGCGATTGGGAGCCTTTAATATCCCTACTAAAAGAGCACATTCGGGTAAGGTTAATTCCCAGGCCTCCTTGCTGAAAAAAACCTGGGCTGAGGCTTGAATGCCATGAGCTCCTTTCCCGAAGTAGCACTGATTCAAATACATCTCTAAGATCTCATCCTTGGAATAAGTCCTTTCAATCTTTATGGCTGTTAAGATCTCCTTGATCTTACGGGAGATGGTTTTCTCCCGGGTTAAAAAGAGCGTCCGGGCTAACTGCTGGGTTAGAGTGGATCCCCCCTGGGTAAACTTAAGGTGAGCAAGGTTAGTTGATAGTGCCCGGGCTATTCCTAAGAGGTCGATCCCCCAGTGGTGATAGAACCTCCTATCTTCAACCGCTAAAAGAGCATCCACTAAACAAGGAGGCATCTCTTTTAAGTGGATTAAGGTTCTTCTTTCAGTATAAAACTCTTTGAGCAGTTTACCATCAAGGGTATAGAGCTTGGTAGAGAGGTTTAGCTCGATATTGTGTAACTGAGACAGGGAGGGGAGGTCTTTCTTATAGGTCTGGTAGGTTATAGCCAGAGAGATGGCAATTAAGGTTAAAACCAATATCACAACCGCGAGCAGGATGAAAAACTTCTTTTTATTTTTTATCTGAAACATATTTTTTAATTTAAAATATTTAGAGTAGTAGTGTCAAGTTAAATCGATTTTTATTAAATTTGGCTTGATTTTGGGTTGAGAATAATTATATATAAATCCTAAAGCTAAATAGTTTCTTATTTTGGTTCAACAGGACAAGTTCAAAGAGATTACGCTTTCAGGAGACTAAATGTTAGGAGTAAAAGAACAGTTAGAGCTGATAAGAAGAGGAACGGTTGAGATCATCCCGCAAGAGGAGCTTTTAAAAAAATTGGAGCGTTCAATAAAAGAGAATAAACCTCTTCGAATTAAAATGGGGTTCGACCCTACTGCTCCGGATATTCACTTAGGCCATACGGTAGGGATTAGAAAGTTAAAGCAGTTTCAGGACTTAGGTCATCAAATTGTGCTTATCATCGGGGATTACACCGGGATGGTAGGTGATCCCTCGGGTCGTTCTGAGACCAGACCTCAGCTCAGCTATGAGGAAGTCAGGGAAAATGCAGAGACTTATCAAAGGCAATTTTTTAAGATACTGGATAAAAAGAAAACCGAGGTCCATTATAACGGGGAATGGTTCTCCCAAATGAGCTTTCAGGAGGTTATGAACTTAGCCTCTAAGTTTACTTTAGCCCGTATCTTAGAGAGAGACGATTTTGCTGAAAGATATAAAGGGAAAAGTCCTATCAGTCTGCATGAGCTTTTCTATCCCTTAATGCAGGCTTATGACTCAGTGGCTATAAAGGCAGATTTAGAAATCGGAGCAACTGAGCAGAAATTTAATCTCTTAGCCGCAAGACAGTTTCAGGAGCAGTGTGGCCAGGAGCCACAGGTGATTTTAACTATGCCGGTTCTGCCGGGAACAGACGGGGTTCAGAGGATGAGTAAATCGATGGGGAATTACATCGGGATTGATGAGCCGCCTAAGGAGATCTTCGGCAAGATAATGTCAATTCCGGATGAACTGATCTATCCTTATTTTGAGCTTTTGACTGATATCCCTGCAGTAGAATTAAAACATATAAAAAAGGATCTGGAGAAAAAAGAAAAAAATCCCATGGAGCTTAAAAGAAGATTGGGGATAAAGCTCGTATGGATGTATCATTCGGAGATTGAAGCTGTAAAAGCACAGGAGGAATTCGAGAGGGTTTTTTCAAAAAAGGAATTGCCGGATGACATTCCTGAAAAGACATTTGAGTATCCTGAGAAAGAGATATGGATTCCACTTGCTTGCGTTGAAATGGGTATTGCACCAGGAACCACCCAAATAGTAAGACTTATAGAACAGGGTGGGCTTTATATTGATAACCAAAGAATTGTTGACCCGAAAGCTAAAATTCCGGTTGAAGGGACAAAGCTATTCAGGCTGGGGAAGAGAAGATTTTATAAAGTTACTGGCAAATGGAAGCCGCGAAAGTAAAAAAATATCCTATCTTTCTAACTGTGGCTGTCAGGTCCCCTGACCTGACAGCTTTTTGTATCACCTGGTGTGGAAAATCCAATTCCCGCACCAACGAGAGGTGGTTTTATCTTTCAAAAGTTTTAAGTAGTTGCTCAATTCCTTGGGCTTTTTCAGCTCGATCGTCAAGATGCTTCGCATAAACCGAGTAGCTACTATTCTCCAGTTTGATATTAATCTAAAAAAATCTTGGATTTTTTTAAGTTTTTACTTGACAACAGTTTATTATAAGATTTTATTCTTGAAGACAAAATAGAGGAAAAGGAGCTTTAATGGACTAAAGAAGGAGAGGGAGAGTTTAGATTTTTCCTCGGGCTATCCAACGGGTTTTTAGTTTTTCTTCTCCCAATAATTTAAAAAAAATTCACAATCGACTATTATTTTCAATCCGTTCAGAGCGGATTGAGTTAAAGGAGGTGAGTGTTAAGAACAGAAAATAAAAAGAATGTAAAAATTTTATCTTTAATTTTTTAAGGAGGGGATCAAATGTCGATAAAAGCATTACGACCCGTAGGGAAGAAAAGTATTTTAGTAGTTTTGATAGTCCTTTTAGCCTTTACTGTCTGGACAGTGCTGGCTTTTGGTAAGGCGAAGAAGGAAGAAGGCGTTCAGCAGCCCACCGAGATCCAGAAAGCAGAGCCAAGCCCGGCACCAGAGGATTTTCCGG